>Ga0214472_10000030_pt1 | contig 202327 bp, 213 predicted proteins | sample RVTome_6_FD_207662 | JGI IMG/M metagenome (GOLD analysis project Ga0214472, IMG submission 207662) | Soil microbial communities from uranium-contaminated site in the Upper Colorado River Basin, Wyoming, United States - RVT140D175 | ecosystem: Environmental > Terrestrial > Soil > Contaminated... | reverse complement strand
TGCCGTTGATGATGGAACGGTTCTGCTCAGGCCGACGACCACGCCCCCGGTTCGCAGCTTCAATCGGTAGCAAACCCTTCAAAACACGCCATTCCGCTTCGCTCAAATCGCCTCGGCTCAAACCTGCCTCCAAAAGGCAGCTTTGAATCAATCTCGCGGCTTCGCGTCAATCAATTTGTCCACGCCGCCTAGTAAACTGTCACCGTAATTCCATCATACGGTAATTTTCCATCATTTCAGTATTCGTGAAATGATCGCAGCCGTGTCAAAATACCGACTAATGACTTGCATTATGGTGTCGACGAACAGGCATCTGTCATGGGCTCGATAGCCTCTGCAGCGCCTCTCAGCGAAAATTCGATAGTTCTATTTTCCCCATCTGCATACATGAAACTAACACTCACTGTGTCATATTCTTGAGCAAGATCCATCATATCGCTGATATCACTGAATCGGTTTTGTAGGATGCTGGAATTTCTTGCAGGAATCCAATCGCCATCACGAATTAACTGACCATCGAAATTAAGGCGTACCGATACACGACTATTTTCGGTATGCATAAGCAAAGGCCTGTCATCTCCTCGCAAAAACATCGCTACAAAAAGTCCCCTATTATTACATAAGAAACCAAAAGCTTGGTTATTTTCATCATTAAATATAGCCGCAGAAGCGGATACAGCATCCACTTCGTTGCGCTGATAACGTGAGTACTCCCAACTATTTGTTCCATTAGAAAAGGCATATTCATTCAGAAAAATGCCAAAAAATATTGACACCTTCATAGTAAAAATTGTTATCTTATTGAATTGCAGTATGGACATCTATTGCTTATCCAAAAAACATTGTTTTGAGAGACTTTTATTTTGCCGGCACTAAGCCAGACTGGACGTCTGCAATTTGGACATTTTTCAAAACTGATAAGTATAAATGGGCCTATTGTAGTAATTATTTTAATATAAGCAAAAAATCCGTACGAAGGAAAAAATAATACTGACGTCAATGTAATTGATAAATATATCCATAAACGAATCTGTCTTACCCACCGCCTTTTCGAATCTATTCGCATCCGTTTTCCACAATCATTCCGGTTGTTGTTGTTACCTCGCCTACGCTGACGTTCCCAGTAGGACCTGAAAAGCCACGCCCTGCGGACCCGCGGTAGGTAATATGCCCCGAATCGAGGTCTACACCGGCGCCTGCGCCTGCCACGGTTGCAGATATCGAGGCATTGACTTCCCGTGTCGTGTTAGTGCCTGCAGGCATCGCCCCATTGTCAATCGAAATACTTGCTGAACCTTCGCCGCCGAAACCGAATCCCTCGCCAAAATATGCGCTCCATGCCAAACCGTCGGCTCGGGCCTCTATTCCTGCACCTCCCCTTGCGTTCAGCCCAAGTCCGCCACCTGCGTCAACACCAGCTCGAATCCTGCCGCGACGCCCGAACATTGTTCGCCAAACCGAGCATCTCGCGTTCTCCGCGACTTCAACCGCAGCCTGTCCTGCTTCCCTGAAAATATCGCGGGCGTTCGTAAGATCATTCTGAAGCTGCGCAACTTGGATAGATCTTATGACATATTGGACGGAACATGCCGATCCGCCGAGACAGACGCGAAGACCTTCTCTAGTTGTTGAAATTGAGCTTTGACCAACACCCGCGAATTCAACCACTGAAAAGCCGGGGTCTCCAGCATGGACTTTTGCATACCATTCGCTGGCGACCGTCAACCCCAACGGATCCACCGCATTCACCGGATCATTCAGCACATACCCATAAAGGTTCATGCCGCCCGCATACCCGATCGGGTCGGTCTGCATGAACCGGCCGAGGCCGGCGTGATACATGCGGTTGCGCATGTAGTAGAGGCCGGCCTCGGGCAGCCAGATCTGGCCCGCATATTGGAACAGGCCGGTATTGCCCGATCCCGGCTCGCCATAGGGGCCGTAGCTGTTGATGTCCTGCGCCCGGCCTTCGTCGTCGGTCGTCACGATCACGCTGCCGCGTTCATCGGTCAGCAGATAGCGGGCCGAAGCCGCGTCCATCTGCGTGCCTTCGAAGATCGCGACCGGCGCGCCGAGCGATCCCGAAGGCGCATGGACATAGCGCCGCAGCAGCGTGCCGGTGCCCGACAGCCCGGAATATTCGCCGATGATGCTGCCGCGATCCCACAGATAGCGCCGGTCGTCCGCGGTGCCCGGCGCATCGATGCTGTAAAGCCGGCCCAGCGGGTCATAGCCGAAGCTTGTCGTGTTACCGCCGACCGTCGCCGAGACCAGGCGGTTGAGGCTGTCATAGCTGTAGCTGTTCCCGTCATAGCCGGTCATGTTGCCGAGATCGTCATAGCTCGGCGTGATCGATCCGGCGCCGGGCGGATCGACATCGTCATACTGGTTCAGGGCGTTCGGGGTATAGCCGGTTGTGCCCGGCGTCTGGCCGTCATAGACGAAATCGCCGTTGCTCCGCTCCCGCTGCGTAATCTGGTTGGCGGGATTATAGTCCAGATCGATGGTGGTGCTGCCGAACGCGCCTTGGGGATTGATGTTGAGATAGGTCATCCGCATCGAGGCATCGAAATTGGGGTTCTGGATCGCCCAGCCGCTTGGCGGCGGCACCGCTATCCAGCGCGTCATCCGGTTCAGCGCGTCATATTCCGGCAGGCCGATGCGGTTGGCATCGACATTGGTGGCGTTGAAGAAGACGCCGGCGATCGAACCGTTATTGTAGGCCGTGTAGCGGGCATAGTTGTTGTCGGGCCAGAAAAGGTTGATGCGCACGCCGTCTCCTCTTACCCCCGCCCGGATCTGTCCGAGCGGCGAATCCTGGAAACGAAGCTGGCTGTGGATATTATAGGTGAAGGACAGGGCGTGGCCGGTCTGGCTCGCCGTCAGCATGTTGCCGAAATTGTCGTAGCTGTAGTTGACGGTCAGCGCCGAGCCGGGAGGATCCATCTCGATCCGCCGATTGAGATCGTCATATTCGAAGTTCACGTAGAGATGGTTGCGCAGACGATGGGTCAGCAGATTGCCGTTATCGTCATAGGTGAAGCGCTCATCGTCATTGTCATCGACAGCGTTGCCGTTGGCGGGATCGGTATAGCGCATCCTGCTCAGCCGATCGAAGCCGTCATAGGTATAGTTGGTGCGCTGATTCAGCCCGTCCCGCATCGTTACCGTCAGGCCGTTATCGGATATATCGCGGCGCCAGAGCTGCTGTTCGTCGGCGGTTCCAACGCCGGCGCGCTGCCGCTGAAGGCGGTTCGCGTCGTCATAGATGTTGCGCATGATCCGGTCCGGCCCATAGATCCCCGTGGTGCCTCCGCAGCTCGCCGCCGTTGTCGTTGTCGCCGCCCTTTTCGGCGGGGCCCTGTTGACCTCGCAATCGCTACTTTACGCGACGGTCCCGCAGATTTATCCGAGCGCGATGCGAGGCACGGGGGTCGGGGCAGCGGTTGGCGTCGGCCGGGCGGGCTCGGTTGCCGGGCCGCTGGTCGCCGCCGCAATTTTGTCGCTGGGGGCGACGCCTGTGCAGCTGCTTCTGTCGATTGTGCCTTTCGTTGTGCTGGCGGGCCTATTCAACCTGATGGCAGTCTGGAATTCAGACAAATCCGAGAATAACCAGTAGCGCTTTCGTGTTTCCAAGAATGCCATTCCGAATGTAGACCAACTGCGCCGAGGCCGAACGCGTTCTGCAGCGCGTTATCACGTTTACTTGGTCCAGACGCATATGTGCCGACACTCACCTGCGAGCTCGTCATACGACGCGATCGACTTGCGGCTAGAAGTCCATCCCCAGGCGCAAATACCATTCTCGGGGCCGGTTATAGCTTCCGAAAACTACGCCCGCGGCGATATTCGAACCGCCGTTCACGATATACCGGTCGTCGGTCAGGTTCGTACCGCCCAGCGTCAATGACCAGTGTTCATCGGGCTCTTCGTACGTCACCGACGCGTTGACGAGATCGTATGCCGGCCGACGGAGGCTGATTGTTCGGGCGATATCATTCCACAAAGCGCTGTTGTGGCTCCAATCGGCAAGGAAAGTCAGGGTTCCGCCGTTGCCCAGTTCCGCCTGGTAACGCGGACTGATATTGGTGGACCATTCGGCGGTCTTGGGTAGCGGAGCGCCGACGAAAATGCCCGCCTGGATCCCGGGAATAGGACTGGCGTTAACGAGCGCGGCGGGCTCGATGCGCGTATAGTGGGCATCGGTATAGCCGAGCGAGGCGCTGATCGTGAAGCCGTCAAACGGTGCTGCGACGGCTTCCAGCTCGAACCCCCTGATCCGGGCGTCGCCGGCATTATCGATCGTCGGCGAGGTCCCGATCTGGATGTTGAGCTGCAGGTCGCTGTAGTCCGTCGTGAAGGCCGCAGCGTTGAGCTGCAACATGCGGTCGAACAAAGTCGATTTGACGCCGATTTCCCAGGTGCTCGCCGTTTCTTCGTCGAAGTCCGGGGCCACATTGCCCTGCGGATTGGTCAACCGCGTCGTCCAGCCGCCGGTCCGGTAGCCTCGTGACCAGCTGCCGTAGATCATGACATTCTCGGTCGGATGGAGCTGGATGCCGACCATCGGCGAGAAGTCCTCGAAGCTCTTCGTGTTGACGCCCGGAACATAGACCCTCGTCGGATCGGTACCGTCGGGAAAGGCGAGTGCGGCGAAGCATGGAACGTAAACCGGCGCCAGCGGGAACGCACCGTTGGGGAAAATCGTGCCGCCCGAATCCGCGCAACCAAACAGTTTGTAGTTGAACCCGTTGAGGTCCTGCTGGCCGCCGACGAACTGTTTGTCCTCGTTCGTGTATCGCGCGCCGAGCGTGACGCCGATCCATTCAGCCGGTCGATAGTTGACCTGGCCGAAAAAGGCATAGTTTTCCGTTTCGAAATCATTGGGCCCGTCGACCTGCAACAACCCTTCGGAGAAGGTCACATAGTCGTGCAGGTCGCCCGATTCCTTGAAGTAATACGCACCGAGCACGAAATTCAGCCGGTCGTCGAGCAAATTGCCGAGCAGCTGCAATTCTTGGCTGAACTGCCACTGGTTCTGCTCGAAACTCAGTTCGAGCATACTGAGCGGCGAGCCGTCGAGATCGCTGCCGGATGCCCAGGACGTTTCGCGATAGGCGGTTATCGACCGCAGGCTGAGCGCGGAGCTGAGTTCCAGATCGGCGGTCGCCGCCACGCCCCAGGCCGTCAGGCGGTTGAAGCTCGGTCCGGTCGCGTAGCTCGTGTCCGGATCGGCGCTGATATACCGCGCATCCCAGGGCAGTCGGTCGTTGAGCGGATCGCCGTCGACATTGACACCGGCAAAGGACGCCAGGAGATTCTGGGGCAGGAAATTCGTCCCGCGCGCGCCGCACAGCGCCGATGCGCCCCGCGCATTGATCTCGGCCGCGGTCGCGCCGATGCAGAAATTATACAGCCCCGAAAAAAGGAAGCCGGTGGTTCCGCTGGGATCGAAGCCTGTACCCGGCAGCGGCGGATTGCCGGCGAAATTGCCCGGCACATTCAGCACGTCGATCAGGCGGTTGGCCTGGGACGAGGAATTCTGATGCGTGTAGTCGCCCGCCAGCGTCACCGCAAACGGGCCTCCGTCGTCGAAACGAAGCTTTCCGCGCAGGTTGACGGTATTGTCGCCTCCCTCTCTCGACGAGGTTTCGTAGCGGGCATGGTTGAAATTCAGATAGGTGTCGGAATTGCTCGCCCGTTGATCGTCGAACGGGATGCGGCGCACGAAGCCGTCGCGGCTGGTGAGAGCGAAGGTGACGGAGGAGAAGATGCCGTCGGTTATCGGGACGTCCACCGTTCCTCTCGCCCTGACGAGATCGTAGCTGCCATAGGTGAGGTCGGCGACGAGCCGGAACGTATCCGCCGGTTCGTGGGTCACGATGGAAACCGCTCCACCGATCGTATTGCGGCCAAACAGAGTTCCCTGCGGCCCCCGCAGGATCTCGACGCGTTCGACGTCCGGCAAATCCTGGTTCGCGCCGACGGTCCGCGCGAGATAGACGCCGTCGAGATAGACGCCAACGCCGGGATCGATGTTGAACGCGAAATCGTCGGAGCCGATACCCCGGATCGTCGCGGCGAGCACCGCCGACGATCCCGAAAACGGCGTGCCCCCGTCGAGATTGACGTTCGGCGCCAGAGCGGCCAGCGAGGAAACGCTCGTCACCGCACGTTCTCGCAGAGCTTGGCCGCCAAATGCGCTGATCGCGATTGGCACGTCCTGCGCGTCTTCTTCGCGTTTCTGCGCGGTCACCACAATCACGTTCACATTGTTCTGCTGAGCACCGGTATCGCCGCCCGCGGCCTCCTGTGCCGCAGCCGATTGCGTTGCAATGATCGCGGACAGGGCCATACAGCTGACCCCCAAGCCAAATCGAGACATTCCCTGCTCCTTCGAATCTACGAATTTTCGAGGGGTGGTAGAATGGTCTCGAATCGTGATCTTTGACGATCACGTAAATTTCTTGGATTTTCGCGCGATGCCCGAACGGATCAATGGAGCGATCTGTATCGGGATGGACTTAGTCCGAAGAAATCCCGGAAGCGGCGGGAAAAATAGGCGCTGTCGCTGAAGCCGCAATCATAGGCGACGCAGGTAATATTGGATACGCGATCCGTTGTCAGCTTGCGCGCGGCCAGTTCCATGCGACGCCGGACCATATAACTGTTGGGCGTCGTCCCCTGTTCGGCGACCGCGCCCTGCAACGTGCGCAGCGAAACCCCGAGCTCCTCGGCGAGCGAATGCGGAGATAGCGAGCTGTCGTCTATACGCCGCTCGACCGCGTCGCACATCCGGTCGAAAAGGGCCGCCGGCGCGGAGGGCGCGACGCGAGCCTCTTCGCGCAGGCAAGCGACCAAGAGATCGGCGAGAATCTCGGAATAATCCCGGCTCAAGCCGCAATCGAATTGTGTCGCACCTTCTCTCCACAGGGTCAGCAGAAAGGTATGCAGCATGCGCACTGACATCTGCGAACCGCGCATGCACCTTGCCAGCCGATCATCCAGATTCGGGACCCGTTCTCCAATGGTGCTGCGGTCGAGTTCCAGGACGAGCATCTCGTGCCGATCGGCCATATCGATGGAATAATGCTCCTCGCTCGCGCAGACGACCATGTCGCCCATGTGCATCGGCGTCTTCCGGTCCCGTTGCGTCAGCTCGCACTGCCCCGAATGCATTACGTGCAGGATCAGTTTTTGCGTGTCCTGATTGCCGATTTGTTCCGGACGGCGCGCCACGAACACGGCGGATGACTTTGGACGGATCATCGTCATGTCGGCCAGGTGCCAGCGATGCATTTGCGCTTCGAAATGCGGCCATTTTGAATCCGCGACGAGACCCACATAGGTCTCGCCCAACAGCTCGTTCCAATAGTCGAGTTTGCAGTCAGTCGTGGACTCATGCGTCGAGAAACACTCGATCATCGGATTCCTCCCCAGAACCTTTTTCCGAGGCCCATACCATAAAACCCAAGATACATAGATAGCCAAAGGAACGACGAAAAATCCGCGTTCCAGCCGCTACGTTCGGCGGGCGCCCTGCCGATTCGTTCTTGGTAAGCCTGCTGTCCCCTTCCGCAGTTAGCCCTTTGCCACACGGCCACCGAAGGCTTTTTGCGACAAGCTGGAAATTTGCAGGCCGGAGCGAGAAGCGCGTTGAAAGCGCCTCGGAGGCAATCTCTGCTCGCCGAGCGAGTAGTGGTGCCCGGGGACAGAATCGAACTGCCGACACTGCGATTTTCAGTCGCATGCTCTACCAACTGAGCTACCCGGGCATTCCGGCGGATCGCGCGGAAGCCGCGCCTATAGGCCGTCTCAGCCGTCGCTGTCCACCCCGTTTGTGTCGCCCAAAAGGCTTTCAGGATCGGCCGGCGGGCCGGGTACGCGATAGCCGTCACCGAGCCATTTGAGGAGATCGCGGTCGCGGCATCCGTCGCTGCAAAAGGGCGTGTTTTCGGGGCTCGGCGGTTTGCCGCAAACCGGGCAATCCTTGGGGCGTTTCGGGCGGGCCATGAACGGGACATAAGGGCGGGCCGGGCTGCCCGCAACTCTCCTCTAGAGCAGCGACAGGCTGTCGAGATGGAGGATCTGCCAGGCGGGGCGCTCGGCCATCACCGCGAACATCTCATCGCCGCGCGGCGTGCGCTGGACATTCATCGAGGCGAAGATCGCCATGACGAAGCCTGAAAAGGCGCCGCGGCGATACTCGAACCAGAGCTGTTCGCTATCGGCCTCCACGCCCAGCGTTTCGAGCTGCGCGGCATAGCCTTTAAGGAGCCGCGCTTCCTCGGCAGCGCGGCGCGCGGGATCGGCGATGCTCGTGCCGATCAGATAGGCGATATCGCTCGCGCCCGTGCCGGTGCCCACCGTCTGCCAATCGATCACGGTGACGGCGCCGGTTTCGGGGTGGAACAGCAGATTGTCGATGCGGAAATCGCCATGGACGATCGTCCGCGTCGGTGGCTCGTAGTCGAGAAAGCCGTCGAGCCGCTCGACAAACGCCCGGCCCATTTCGTGGATCTCGGGCGCAAGGCGATCACGATAGCGCTCTTCGAAACCTGCATAGAGTCTCGGCATCAGTGCGCGGACGATCTCGCGATTGCCGCGTGCTGCAAGCCAGGCATAGCCGCCAAGCCGCGGGCTGTTCCACAGCGGGGCGTGCAGCTTTGCGGCTTCGGCGATCGCGCGTTCGATCTCGGCGATGGTCGCGCCCGCCAGCTGGTCGCCCTGCGTGGCGGGCGCCATGTCCTCGAGCAGTAGCGCGAACGCCACCTCGTCCTCGGCAATTTCGGCATGAAAGCAGTGCGGGCAGGCGACCGGAATTTCCCCGGCGAGATCGCGATACCAGCTGATCTCCCGCGTATAGGTGTGGACGGTCTTTGCGATCTGGCGGCTGTCGGCATTGGTGCTCGGGCATTTGGCGACGATAGTCGCCGGGCCGTCATGGCCCGTCCAGTCGAGCGTCAGGCGGAAGCTGTCGCACATCTGGCCGGTGCCGATGGTCTTTGCGGTAAAGCCGCCCAGCGATTCCTCTGGCGCGCCCAACCTTTCCTCGATCCAGCTATTGCTGAACTGTTCGGGCCGGGTCGGGATGACTTGGGCTATCATGATGCGCCGTCCAACAGGCCGGTGAAACCGCTGGGGGCATGCGGGCCGATCAGAAGCTGTTCGAGAACGCCATGGCCCGAATGCTCCCCCTCGCCGATGGTCAGGGTCGCGCGCGAAAAGGCCTGGATATGGAGATAGAGCTGCTGGTGCGGATCGGCCTCGCCGGGCGCTATCCGGTCATAGGCGGTCTCGCTCCCACCGTGGTCCATGCCGTGCCCCCATTCGGGATGGGTGTAGCCGAGGCCGGACATGTGGAAGTCGATGCCTGCCGGTTCGATCGCCAGGCGCGTATCGGGCGCAAGCTCGACGGTCATCGTCTCGATCCGCCGCGTGCCGGGCTTGTAGCGGAGCGCATGGGACGGCGTGCCATATTCGGCGATCCCGTTGCCGAAAGTGTCGACGACTGCGCGCCGGTTCCACGGTTCGCCTGCGCCGTCGTCATTGGTGTGGAAGAAAGTCGCATGGCCGGGAAAGTTGAGCGGGGCCCAGAGCCAGTAGAATTGCGGCAGACTTCCCATGGGCGGCGGCTGGCTGTCAGGCGCGCCGACCGGGCGGATACCCCAGCTGCGGTCGCGGGTGCCGAGATGGGTTTCGGGCGCAAGCGCCCAGCTTTGCCCATCGCAGGCAATCGTGCCGGACCAGCCCCCGCTCTGCGTCATCCGGGTATAGTCCATGAACAGGCGCGGGCCGTTGCGGCGGGCGAAGCGCGGCTCCTCGATCGGCGCATGGCGCGCGGTGAAAAGCAGGTCCGCCGTCACCGGGCTGTCTTCGCCGCTCACAATCACGCGCAGCTGTTCGAGCGGTTTCGCGATTTCGATGTGGACCGGGCCGACTTCGAGGTCCAGCCGCTCGGAGCAGAGCCGGCGCGAGGCGCGGACATTATGCTGGATGCCGTCGACGAGCAGGCAGAAGCTCGCATCGATAATGTCGAGCTGCGGGTAAAGGCCCAGTGCGGCGGCGAAAAACAGGCTGCCGTCGGCACTATAGCCGTTGAAAAAATAGCGGTCGTAAAAGTTGCGATCACCGCCTGCAAAGGCGACGGGTTCGGGCGTCTGGTGCAACGGATAGTCATCACCCCTGGTCAGCACCGCTTCTCTCCTCTCCCCCGCCAAACTATTGGGAGAAATTCGGTGCGCGCGCAAGTTCAGCCGGGATGAGCGGCGCTGACATGGCCGGCCCAAAGGCCGAGCGACGGATCGGCGATGAGCGCGATTTCGGCGCCCTGGCGGCGTGCCAGCTGCGGAAGCCAGTCCGGGAGCGCCTCGATCACGGCGATCACGGCGGGATGCGCGGACAAGGTGCGCCGGCCAGCGCCCGGCGTCCGTTCGGCCGTGCGAAGCAGCGCACGGGCAGCGGTCGCGGCAGCGTCGTGGCGTACGCGTTCGAGGATGGAAGGGCCGGTCCGTTTGCGCACCACCTGCAGCAGGCCGAAACCGTTGACGGCGGTGCGTTCGAAGGGTTGCGGCAGGGCTGCGTCGAAAGCCTCGGCGGCTGTCTGCCGTGCGGCCTTCGCATCGAGGCTCGGCAGGTCGATAACGGTCGAGCCGCCGATCCCGAACCGCCGTATCGCTTCGCCCGCAGCGCGGGCTCCTGCAATCGCAAGCTCCGCAGGAGGGAGCGCGCCGTCGACGTCGATTACGGTCATCGCCGGGGTCGGGTCGACACGCAGCGCGCCGCCGGGAAAGGGGATGGCCCCAGTCGCGGCCTGCTCCAGCAGTTCGGACCAACCGGCCTCTTCCAGCCGGTCGGGGCTATGGGCACCGATCTCGGCAAGCGCGACGCCGCTCGCCTTCAGCCTTTCACGCAAGGAAGGCGCAGGGCGCGCGGCGTCAGCTTCCGCCGCATGGCGAGCCTTGGCGCGCTTCGGCCGTCCAGGCTCTGGGATCGCCATACGCGTGATCTTGGCGAACAGGCGGCCGCCTTCGGTCACGCCGATGGGCAGCGGATCGATAAGCGCTTCCTCGCCGGTGTCGAGCACGATCAGGCCGACATTCCTGCCCGGCAGGATTGCGGTGAGCTTGGCAGCATGGATCGCGCCCGGCCGTGCGCCTTCGTCTTCGGGTTCGATCAGCGCTTCGAGGATGACGCCGTTCTCGACGAGCGCCGCGCGGTCCTCGCCGATTCCGGCTTCGTAGAGCCACTCGGCGCCGGTTGCACTAGCCAAGGGGATATCCGGCCGCTTCGAGCAGGGCGCGGGTTTCATAGAGCGGCAGGCCGATGACGCCCGAATGGCTGCCCGACAGGAAGCGCACCCAGGCTTCGGCCCGGCCCTGGATCGCATAGCCGCCGGCCTTGCCCTGCCATTCGCCGCTTTCGAGATAGGCGACGATATCCGTCCGGGTAAGCCGCTTGAAGGTGACGATGGTCGTCGAGAGCCGGTGGTGCGCCGTGCCTTCGGCGTCGATCACCGTCACCGCCGAATGGACGCGGTGGCGTCGGCCCGAGAGGAGAGCAAGGCAGCGCCGGGCCTCCTCTTCGCTCGTCGCCTTGGGCAGAATGCGACGCCCCGCGGCGACCACGGTATCGGCGGCAAGGATTAGCGCGCTCTTGTGCCGGGGCGCGACCGCTTGCGCCTTCTCGGCCGCCATGCGTTCGGCATAGACGCGCGGCAGTTCGCCGGCATGCGGCGTCTCGTCGATATCGGAGGGGTCTATCGTGTCCGGCGCGATGCCGATCCGTGCCAGCAAATCCTTGCGGCGCGGGCTGGCGGAGGCGAGAACGAAAGGTATCGGGCGCATCGGCGCGCGCCCGTTCTTACTTGAAGCGATAGGTGATGCGACCCTTGGTCAGGTCATAGGGCGTCAGTTCGACGAGCACCTCGTCGCCGACAAGTACGCGAATGCGGTTCTTGCGCATCTTGCCGGCCGTATGGCCAAGGATTTCATGATCGTTTTCGAGCTTGACGCGGAACATCGCGTTGGGGAGCAGCTCCACAACTTGTCCGCGCATCTCGAGAAGTTCTTCTTTTGCCATAACCGTCCATATAGTGGCGAAAATTCGCGCCGCCATAGCGGGAAGCGCGCGGAAAGGGAAGCGTTGCGGCATTTTGGGGCCAGCGGGCCCAGCTGCGACAATTTGCGACATAGTTTCTTACCGCAGGGATAATTGTAACACGCCTATGGTGTTGAAAGGCCCGGTTATTCACGACGAATTCACCGCCGCGCCCGCACAATTCCGGCCGGTTCGAAGAGAAAGTCTCCCGCCATGATATCCAGACGGTTCAATCTTGGGGGATTCTCCAGGCTGCCGCTGACAGCGCTTGTCTTCGCGCTCGCCTGTACGCCGGGAACGGCGTTCGCCCAGATGACGGAGGCCCAGGCTTCCGTCGACCCGGCCGACGAGGATATCGTCGGCGACGGCCAGATCGTCGTCACCGGAGAGCGGCTGCGCGGTCTCGTCACCGGCGATATTCCGCCCGAACTCGATCTTGGCGAAGAGGATATCGCAAGCTACGGCGCGTCCTCGATCGAAGATCTGCTCGACGCCATCGCTCCGCAAACGGGGTCTGCGCGCGGACGCGGAAGCGGCGGGCGCCCGATCATCCTCTTGAACGGCCAGCGGATTTCGGGGTTTCGCGAGCTACGCGATTTGCCGCCCGAAGCCATCGAACGCGTGCAGGTCTTTCCCGAGGAACTGGCCGTCCGCTATGGCTATCGCCCGGACCAGCGCGTCGTGAATTTCATCCTCAAGGAGAATTTCGCCTCGCTCACCGGCGAGGTCGAACATGGCGAATCGACCCAGGGCGGTGTCGCGACCAGCGAGATCGAAGCGACCCTGACGCGGATTGGCGGCAATTCGCGGCTCAATGTCGATGTCGAATATCAACGCGGCGGGACGCTGCTCGAAAGCGAACGCGGGATCGTCCAGCCGCAGGATGACGGAGTCAGCCTGGTCGACAATGGCAATTTCCGCAGCCTGATCGGCGAGAGCGACACGTTCGAGGCTAACGCCACCTATAACCGCCAGCTCTCCGAAACTTTAAGCGCGACTCTGAGCGCCGAATATACCCATGAAGACCGCGTCTCGCAGCTCGGCCTGCCGGGGGTCAGCCTGACGGTTCCGGGATCCAGTCCGTTCGCGCGCCAGGCGGGCGACGAGACGATCTTCCGCTATCTCCCCGCGGCGGGCGGCGCGCTCGAACGCTTTACCGGCATGCGCAATGCCGAAGCCGGGCTCACCGTCAACGGCCAGCTTGGCGACTATCGCTGGTCCTTCACCGGCAATTACAGCCGAGCGGAAAGCGAAACGCTGACCGAGCGGGCCTCGGGCCTCGATACTTTGCAACCGCGCATCTCTGCGGGCGACCCGGCGATCAATCCCTTCGCGGCCGATCTCGGCAACGGGCTCGGCTTCACCCGCGATCGGGCCCGCAGCGTCAGCCAGAATGCCGACGCCAATTTCAACATCGCCGGCGCCATTCTCGAGCTTCCCGCCGGGCCGCTGACCGCCAGCGCGACGACAGGCTTCGAATGGCGGGCGATCGACAGCCGCGCCGAGAGCGGTGGTGTCGTCACCCTGGGCGATCTCAGCCGCCAGCGCGGCTTCGGGCGGCTCAGCCTTGATATCCCGATCACCAGCCGCCGCGAAGGCGTGCTTTCGGCGATCGGGGATGTCTCGATCAACGCCAATATCGGCTATGCGGAGCTCAGCGATTTCGGCGGGCTCGTCGAATATGGCTATGGCCTCAACTGGGAACCGATCGAGGGGCTGAGCTTCCTCGTCAGCGTGATCGGCGAAGAAGCCGCGCCCAGCGTCCAGCAACTCGGCGATCCGGCGATCGTCACCCCCAATGTCAGCGTGTTCGATTTCGCGAACGGCACCAGCGTCCTTGTCGACCGGACGACCGGCGGCAATCCGGCGCTGCTCGCCGAGGACCGGCGCGATTTCAAGCTCGGCGTCAATTTCGCACCCGGCAATTCGCGCGAACTGCGCTTCGTCGCCGAATATATCCGCAACCGCAGCGACAATGTCGCGTCAAGCTTCCCGCTGCTGACCCCGGAGATCGAGGCGGCCTTTCCGGATCGCGTCATGCGCGACGCCTTCGGCAATCTCGTCGCCATCGATGCGCGGCCGGTGAACTTCGCCGAAGTGCGCGCCGAACGTATCCGCTACGGTGTCAACCTGTCGGGCCGCATCGGCGACAATGAGCGGGGCGAGGGAGGCGGTGAGGGTCGCGGCGAGGGTCGGGGCGAGGGTCGGGGCGGACAAGGCGGCCAGCGCGGCGGCGGTGCGCCCGATCCGCGCGCTTTCATGCGCGGCGGCCGGGGCGGCGGACGCTGGCAGCTTTCCGCCTATCATACATGGAGCCTTGACGAGACGGTGTTGATCCGGCCCGGTATCCCCGAACTCGACCTGCTCGACGGATCGGTAACCAGCGGATCGAGCCCGCTCTCGCGCCATTCGGTGGAGCTGGAGGGCGGCGTGTTCCTCGGCGGCATCGGCGCGCGCGTTTCGGCCGAATATAGCGGGGCGTCGCGGATCGATGGCAGCGGCCTGCCGGGGTCTGCGGATCTCCGCTTCGGCGATCTCTTCACGATGAATGCGCGGCTGTTCTTCAACTTCGACAGCCGGGAAAATATCGTCGCGACCGTGCCGTTGCTGCGCGGCAGCCGGCTGGCCTTGCGGATCGACAATCTCTTCGGCGGCGTCCGGCGGGTGACCGACGGCAATGGCGATGTGCCGCTCAGCTATCAGCCCGGCTATCTCGATCCGCGCGGGCGGACCATCGAACTCAGCTTCCGCAAGCGCTTCTAAGGCGCGTCAGGCAGCGCCCTCCAGCTTGCGCCGCATCTTGCTGATCGCACGCCAGGCGAAGGACTTGGCGCGGTTCTGCTGCGGGAAGCGGCCGGGCGCTGCCGGTTTCATGCCCAGCGAACGCAGCGCGGCGTTCATCTCGCGCGCATACATTTCGCGATAGGCCCATTCGGATTGCCAGGTGATCGATAGCGATAGCGCCGGGCCCTCATCGACCTGCACCCAGTGCGGCGCCTTTACCGGAACATAGAGCGCCTTGCCCGGGGTCAGTGCGAAACCCTCGCCCTTTTCGGCGAAGTCCTCGCGCCAGGTGAGGTTGCGGTGCCCGCCCTTGTGGAACGCTTCATGTGTCGGGCCGGGAACCAGTTCCTCGTCGGCGGCGGGAAAGACGGTCATTGTCTTCGCGCCTTCGATCTGCAGCAGGATATTATGTTCCGGGTCCATGTGGAAGGGCGTCACCGCGCCGGGCGAGGAGAGGAAGATAAAGCCTTCGAGCTTCAGCATCTCGCCGGTCACGTCGCGCACGGCCGGCGCGATCTCGGCCAGTATTTCGTGCAGGAATTCGCGATAGACCGGGTTCTGCTCGATGAACTTCAGCACCATCCAGCTGCCGTTGCTGTCTATCGTCTCAAGCGTTTCGACGATGCCGAGCCCGTTTTCGGGAATGTCGGCGGGATCGATGCCCACCGGAAGATCCGCCCGGTTATATTCGACGTCTACCGGCCGCATCGACAGCGCCAGTTCTGTCAACGCCGGGCGCGAGAGCAGCGGATGGCCGCCAAGGCCGTGGTCGAGCAGGATCGGGCGCTCGGGATAGACGGAGCGGAGCGCCGCGAGCGCCGTGTCGGCGAAAACGGGAAGGGAACCGGACATCGGTTTCAGACCTTCATCTGCTTCTGAATCCGGCGCACCTGCGCTGCGCGGTTTTCGGCGAAGCGCGCGAGACGGAAAACCACGCCCCGCCGCCGTCCGCCGAGCGGCACGGTAACGCGAACGATGTCGCGCCGTTCGCTCCACAGGCTGTCAATCATCGGATGATCCTCCGAGGCGCAGCTATCGATCCATGCAATGTCATCGCGATCGAGAATACGGAGATTGTAGCGTTCGATGAGCACGCCCGGCGAGAAGCGGGCGAATTCTTGGTCAAAGGCGATCTTGAACGAAAAGCCGCCGGGCATGGAGAGGAAGTTGACGAGCATCGCAATCGGTTTGCCGTCGAGATCGAGCCGGTGAAAATCGAGGATGCCGCGGTCATGCGCGCCGGTGAGCGAAGTGCGGAAGAATTCGGCAATCGCGGGATCGCACTTGATCGCGGATCCGGCCTCGCCCTTCCAACCCTTGGCCTCAAGCTCCAGAAAGGCGTCGATCCACGGCGCGGCATCTTCGTCGCGGCGCAGCGTCGCAAAGCTGGCATCGCCGATATCGCCGAGCCGCTTAACGAGGCGGTCGATTTCCTTGCGCTTCTTCTTGCGAACGTTCGCTTCCCAATAAGTTTGGGGCGTGTGCTGGGTGTGGAGCATCGCCCGGCGCGTGCGGTGGACGATATCGCAGCGCCGATCCAGTGACTCCGCGGCATCCTCCAGCCCGCGCAGGGCGCGGCCATTGGCGGTCAGGCCGCTGACGTGGAAAACGCCGCGCGCCCAGCGCTCCTTGTCGAGCGCTGCAAGCAGGGTCTTCCAGAATTCGGTTTCCATGCCGCGCCGGATCAGCGGCACACCGAGAAACGCATTGTGATGCGTCCAGTTCTGGACGCTCTTCATCGGTAGCCGGCCATAGCGCGGCTTCACCGTGAGCGGCATCAGTCCGGCGAGAAGCCCTTCGGGCGACATCAGCGTCGCGATGCGAACGTCGCCGCTTTCGGCGAGGAGGGTGAGCGACGGTTCGAGGAACCAGCGTTCCGCGAAACAATTGGGCTCGGCGGCCTGATCGGCAAGCACCGTCCATTGGGGAAGGATGTCGGCGGGCAGGTCTGCCGGGGCGAAGAAATGACAGGCGAGCGTGCTGCCCTGGGTGATGGCGATAGGACGGGTTGGCGCGCCCAACTGGGAGCGCCGCGCGGCTAGCGGTGTTTCGGTAGGCAGCGAGATCGCGTCACCCTGATACATGCTCGGCCCCCTGACCTTGTTCCTAAAGGGGTCTAGCCAAGTGCCGTTAAATCTTTTTTGAGAAGTCCGGTTAGCGGAGAGGGTTAATTCGGCGATTTGCCGGCATTGTCGCCACGGGCATCTTGGCCGCTGAAAAAGAAAAAGCCCCGCCAGACGAATCCAGCAGGGCCAAGGTTCAGGAAGTCATTTGCTGTCATATTTTCCACACCGATGCAAGCCACGCATCCGTCGTCAAGAAAAAGGCACGCCCGGATCGCTCCGGACGTGCCTGATTTTCTGGGCTTTCGCGCCGGTTAGGCGGCGGCGAGAGCGGCGAGCAACAAAAGCGCCACGATGTTCGTGATCTTGATCATCGGGTTCACCGCCGGGCCGGCGGTATCCTTGTAGGGATCGCCGACCGTATCGCCGGTCACGGCTGCCTTATGGGCTTCGGAACCCTTGCCGCCATGATTGCCGTCTTCGATATATTTCTTGGCATTGTCCCAGGCGCCGCCGCCCGCCGTCATCGACAGGGCGACGAACAGGCCGGAAACGATCACGCCGAGGAGCAATGCGCCAAGCGCCGCAAAGCCGTTGGCCTGGCCGGCGACGAACGTGATCACGAAATAGACCATGATCGGCGCGAGCACCGGCAGCAAGGACGGAACGACCATTTCCTTGATCGCGGCCTTGGTGACGAGATCCACCGTGCGCGCATAATTGGGGCGCGAGGTGCCGTCCATGATGCCCTTGTCGGCGGCGAACTGCGCGCGGACGTCCTTGACGACGTCGCCCGCAGCGCGGCCCACGGCGGTCATGCCCATCGCTCCGAAGAGATAGGGCAGGAGCGCGCCGAGCAGCAGTCCGACGATGACATAGGGATTTTCGAGGCTGAAGCTGACCTGGAGTTCCGGGAAGAACTCATTCAGGTCGGCGGTATAGGCCGAGAACAGCACCAGCGCGGCAAGACCCGCCGAACCGATGGCATAGCCCTTGGTCACGGCCTTGGTGGTGTTGCCGACGGCGTCGAGTGCGTCGGTTTTTTCCCGGACGCTTTCGTCGAGGCCCGCCATTTCGGCGATGCCGCCGGCATTATCCGTCACCGGACCATAAGCATCGAGCGCGACGACCATACCGGCGAGTGCCAGCATCGCGGTTGCCGCAAAGGCGATGCCGATAAGGCCGGCCAGCTGGAAGGCGGCAACGATGCCGATAACGATCACCAGGGTCGGTAGCGCCGTCGCTTCGAGGCTGACGGCGAGACCCTGGATAACGTTCGTACCATGGCCGGTTTCGGACGCCTTGGCGATCGACCGCACCGGGCGATAGTCGGTGCCGGTATAATATTCGGTGATCCAGATGATCAGGCCGGTAACCGCAAGGCCCACCATCATCGACCAGAACAGGTCCATGCCGGTAAAGCCGGCCGTGCCGATTGCCGCGTTCATGTCGCCCAGCGTATATTGGGTGGCGAAATAGATGGCCGGGATCGAGAGGATCGCGGTCGTCAGGAAGCCCTTGTAGAGCGCGCCCATGATCGAGTTGCTGGAACCCAGACGCACCATATAGGTGCCGATGATCGAGGTGATGATGCAGACGCCGCCGATAAGCAGCGGAAGCACCAGCAGGCTCGTCAGGACGCGGCTGCTCACGAGATCGCCCATCAGCAGGGCCAGCAGCACCATCGTCGCGCCAACGGTCACGACATAGGTTTCGAACAGATCGGCGGCCATGCCCGCGCAATCGCCGACATTGTCGCCGACATTATCGGCAATGGTTGCCGGGTTGCGGGGATCGTCCTCGGGGATGCCGGCTTCGACCTTGCCGACGAGATCGGCGCCGACGTCCGCGGCCTTGGTGAAGATGCCGCCGCCGAGACGCGCGAAGATGGAAATCAGCGAAGCGCCGAAAGCCAGCGCGACGAGCGCGTCGATGACTTCGCGGCTATTGGCTTCGATGCCCATGCCGAAAACCAGCACATAGAAGAAGACCGAGATGGCGAGCAGCGCGAGGCCGGCCACCAGCATGCCGGTGACGGCGCCGGCGCGGAAGGCGACGGTAAGGCCGTTTTGCAGGCTGACGCTGGCGGCTTGCGCGGTGCGGACATTGGCGCGCACCGAGATATTCATGCCGATATAACCGGCTACGCCCGAAAGGATCGCGCCGATCAGAAAGCCGATCGCGGAGAGATAGCCGAGAAAGACGAAGACGAGGATCGCGACGACAACGCCGACCATGGCGATGGTGCGATACTGGCGGCCGAGATAGGCTTTCGCGCCTTCCTGGATAGCGCCGGCGATTTCCTGCATTTTTTCGTTGCCGGCCGATGCGTTGAGCACCTGGCGGCTGGTCACGATGCCATAAACCACGGCGAGAAGGCCGCACATGATGGCCGCGACAACGATAGTCATCGGTTCGATAGTCATTTTGGCTACAAAGCCCCCTTGGCAGTTGGTTTTCCGCGGGACAAAAACGCGCCCTGAATCGGGCGCCGTGCGGAGTTGGGGGCGCTATAGAGCGAGAGTTGCGCCTAGTGCAAGCTGGATATGGCCGCGCTTAGTGTGCCCAGCCAAGGCTCTGCGGCAGTGGCAGCGGACGCCCGCCTTCCTGGAACATCAGCCCCTCTCCCCGCTCGATCAGGCCGACGCACTGGATGCGCGCGCTCAGCTCTTCGGCGACGGTTTCGATCGCTCGCCGCGAGCGCCGCGGAGCGGTGAACAGCAGCTCGTAGTCGTCGCCCGAGGTCGCCGCTGTGACGGAGGTTTCGCGGGAATCGCCCAGGACTTCGACAAGCGTCTGCGAAAGCGGCACGTCGATCGATTCGACGATCACCGCAACGCCGCTTGCTTCGGCCAGCCGCTTGGCATCGATCAGCAAGCCGTCCGATATGTCCATCATCGCACTGACCATCGGCGCGAGCCGCTGGCCGAGTTCGAGCTGCGGTGTCGGGCGCCGATAAGCATCGACCAATTCCCGCGGCCCCGTAAGCTCTCCGCGCGCGATCCGAAGGCCCAGCCCGGCGTCGCCGAGCGTGCCCGAAACCCAAAGATCGTCGCCAGGCGCGGCACCCGAGCGGCCGGGCGAATTTTCCGCCTCGCCGAGCGCTGTCATGCCGAACTGCCGCGCAGAACCGAACGGCGCGCGCACGGTATCGCCGCCGATCAGCGGGCAGTGGAACCTGGCGAGCGCCACGCCGAACCCCTCGGCGAAACGCCGGTCCCATTCGGTATCGCCGGAAAGATTATACGCCATCAGCGCGCCGTTCGGCTTTGCGCCTACGGCGGCGAGATCGGAAAGGTTCACGGCCACGAGTTTCCAGCCGATATCCTCGGGCGGATCGGAAGACAGGAAATGGACGTTTTCGACGATCACGTCATGGGTGAGGACCAGGGTGCGCCCGCCAAGGGTGAGCGAGGCCGCATCGTCGGTCAGCCCGCGCGCTGCAGGATGCGTCGCAAACACCTGCAAATGGCTGATAAAGGACGATTCGTCTGACATCGGTGCATGGAGGCTAGCAGAGAAACGCCGGGAAGTTCTCTATAATTTCTTACCCGGATCATCCTGCCCGGAAGCGTCCTGCCCCGAAACCTCCTGCGACGCTGCGCTACGCAGATCTTTCGCGATCGCATCGAGCAGGCCGTTGACGAAGCCTTTTTCGCGCTTGTCGTAAAAGGCGTCCGCGACGTCGAGATATTCGCTGATGACCGTCGCGCGCGGCACATCGGCGCGCGCGAGAAGCTCATAAGTGCCGGCGCGCAGTATCTGCTTTTGCGGACGATCGAGCCGGGCCATCGTCCAGCCCTCGGCAAGCTTGGCGGCGATCAACGCGTCGATTTCCTCGCGCCGGTCGTTCACGCCCGACACGATATCGTCGAAAAAATCGATCTCGGCGGGCGCGAATTCGACATCCTCGATCACTTCGCCCAGCCGGAAATCGTGAAACTCCTTGAGGAGCTTCGCGGTCGGTATCTCCTCCATATCCTGCTGGTAGAGCGCCTGGACGGCGGCGAGCCGCGCGGCGGACCGGGATTGCGAACGCTGGGTCATCCGGCGGTCTTGATCCGCAGCTGGCCGAGGAAATCGCGCTTGCCCAGCGCGACGCCTTCGGCCCGCAGCACGTCATAAGCCGTCGTCGCGTGGAAATAGAAATTGGGCTGCGAGAAAGAGAGCAGGAAATTTTCGGCGGTAAAGGGAATGACCCTTTCGCCGAAGGAGAATTGCATGTCATTGCCGATAAAGCCTTCGACTTCGGCCGGATCGATTGCCGCAAGCGCCGTCGCTGCGCTCTCCAGCTTGGCCTTGAGGTCCGCAAAACTGGTGGGCGGAGGGGAAACATCCGGCGAATAATTGCCGGCACGGACGCCCTCGATCGCACCGAGCGAATGTTCGGCGACCGATTTCACCTGATAGGCGAAGGGCGCCATGTCGTCGGCGAGTTTCGCTTGGACGATCTCCTCCTCCGTCCGCCCGGTTTCGGCGCAAAAGGCCTCGGCCTTGTCGACCAGGCCGGAAACCGCGCCGATGATCTGCAAATTGCCGGGAATGATCGCGTCGTAAAGGGATAGGGCCATGATCGTCTCCTGAAAGATGGTTATCGTTGCGGCAGGCGCATCGCGACCGATTGCGCATGGGCGGGCAGCCCTTCGGCCTCGGCCAGCCGTACCGCCGCCGGTCCGATCGTGCCGAGCGCGGCATCGTCGCACTGGAGGAAGCTCGTTCGCTTCATGAAATCGAGCACCGAGAGCCCCGATGAAAAACGCGCGCGGCGTCCGGTCGGCAGGACATGATTGGGCCCGCCCACATAGTCGCCGATCGCCTCTGGCGTCGTGCGTCCGAGGAACACGGAGCCGGCATGTTTCACCCCGGCGAACAGCGCTTCGGGATCGGCCACGGCGAGTTCGAGATGCTCGGGGGCCAGTCGGTTCGAGAGCGGTACAGCATCTTCGAGGCTTTCGACCAGAATGATCGCGCCGTTTGCTTCCCAGCTCGCGCGTGCCGTTTCGCCAGTCTGCAACATGCCGAGCTGGGCTTCGACCGCCTCGGCGACGGCGTCTGCAAAAGCGTCGTCGTCGGCGAACAGGATCGACTGGCTCGTCGGATCGTGCTCGGCCTGGCTCAGCAGGTCGGCGGCGATCCATTGGGGGTCGTTGTCCTTGTCGGCGATCACGAGGATTTCGGAAGGGCCCGCTACCATGTCGATGCCGACCGTACCGTAAAGCTGGCGCTTGGCTTCGGCGACCCAGGCGTTGCCGGGGCCGACGATCACATCGGCGCGCGGGATGGCGTCGGTGCCGAAAGCGAGCGCGGCGATCGCTTGCGCGCCGCCGATGGCGTAGATTTCGTCGATCCCGGCGATCTCTGCGGCTGCGAGAATCAGCGGATCGACCTGCCCGCCGCGCGCCGGCGTGACCATGATGACCCGCTCGACGCCGGCGACGCGCGCGGGGATGGCGTTCATCAGCAGCGAGGAGGGATAGACGGCGCGGCCGCCGGGCACATAGAGGCCGGCGGTTTCGACCGCGGACCAGCGCGCGCCCATGCGGACGCCCGCTTCATCGGTGATGTCGCTGTCCGCGGGCCGCTGCGCTTCGTGATAGGCCGCGATGCGCTGGGCGGCGAGGGCAAGCGCCTCCCGCAGTGCGGGATCGAGCCCGTCGAGCGCCATGCAACTGCGCTGCTTGGCGACCTGCCAGCCGCCTTCGACGAGATCGAAGCCGTCGAAGCGTTTGGTATATTCGGCCACGGCTTTATCGCCGCGCGCTTTCACGTCGGCGATGATCGCCGCAACGTCGCGCGCGACATCTTCGTCCGTGCCGCGCCGCGCTTCGACAAGCGCGGTGAAACGGTCCTCGAAATCGCTATCGCTCGCGGAAAGGCGCAGGGTCATCGCGCGGCCACGATTTCGCGGAAGCGCTCGACCATCGCCATCACGGCGGGGCGTGTTTTAAAGGCCGCGCGGTTGACGATCAGCCGCGAGGTTACCTCGCACAATATGTCCACTTCGACGAGATTATTGGCCTTCAAGGTTCCGCCACTCGACACGAGATCCACGATACGGCGGGTGAGGCCGAGCGCCGGGGCGATCTCCATCGCGCCGTTCAGCTTCACGCATTCGGCCTGCACGCCCTTCGCCTCGAAATGGCGGCGGGTGAAATTGGGATATTTGGTCGCGATGCGGATATGGCTCCATTCGCGCGGATCGTCGGTCTCGGCGAGTTCCCTGGGTTCGGCGACCGAGAGGCGGCAATGGCCGATATCGAGATCGACGGGCGCGTAGATTTCCGAATATTTGAATTCCTCCAGCACGTCGGAACCGACGATGCCGAGCTGCGCCGCGCCGTGCGCGACGAAGGTCGCGACATCGAAGGCGCGCACCCGGATGATGTCGATATCGGGATTGCTGGTGCCGAAACGCAGCGCCCGGCTGTCCTTGTCGTGGAAATCGGCATTGGGCACGATTCCGGCCTCGGCGAGCAGCGGCAAGGCCTCGTCGAGTATGCGTCCCTTGGGGATGGCGAAGATGAGCGGTTCGGCCATGGCGGGTGCGCTTTACTTGGGGGCGGGCCAGCGGGCAAGCTAGGGCGATGAACGAGAAAGAATCGGAAATCCGCGCGGCCTTCCGCCAGCAGGCCGAATTTTGCCGCACGATGAAATCGCCGCTGACCGCGAGCATACTCGATACGATCGCGGAAAAACTGTCCGGAGACACCGCTATCGGCCGCCGGCTGTTCGCCTGGGAGGGCGATCCGTCGAGCGGTGCCGACAATGTGACCTTGCGGCTGTCCGGCGGGCTGCACGCGCTGGCGCGCTCGGGCGAGGATGAGGCGCTGTCCGCCGCCTATGTCGGCGAGGGCGATATCGCCGAAGCGGTGGCCAGCGCGCTCGTCGATCACGATGCGACGCTCGAAACCTGGCTCGATAGCCCGCCGCAGACCAACGAGGTCGGCCGCGCGGCGGCGGTCATGGCCGGGCTGATGGTTGCGGCCAGCCGGCACGAACTGCCTTTCGACCTGCTCGAACTGGGGGCGAGCGCGGGGCTCGTGCTCAACCTCGCGCGCTATCGCTATGATCTGGGCGGCCTCGAGGCGGGCGAGCTGACTTCGCCGCTGCTGCTCGCGCCCGAATGGAAGGGCAATCCGCCGCCCGATAGCGATGTCACTATCGTCACCCAGCGCGGCGTCGATCTTTCACCGGTCTATCTGTCGGACCCGGCGGCGGTCGAACGGCTGATCGCCTATGTCTGGCCCGATCAGCCCGAACGGATCGCCCGCGTCGAAATCGCGATCGGCCTCGCCCGCGCTTTCCCGCCGGCCATCGTGCCGGGCCGCGCGGGCGACTGGCTGGAAACGCGCCTTGCCCGCCCGGCGGCCGAAGGCGTGATGCGGATCGTTTTCCACACCATCGCCTTTCAATATTTCCCGGTCGAAGAGCAGCAACGCGTGCGCGCGGCGATAGAGCAGGCAGGGGCGGAGGCGACGGAGACGCGACCTTTGGGCTGGCTGTCTCTCGAAATGAACAAAGCAAAGACGGCTTGCGAATTGCGCCTCAAGCTCTGGCCGTCGGGCGAGGAAATCCACCTCGCCAACGCCCATCCGCACGCGACCTGGATCGACTGGCTGGCTTAGGAGAGCGGCTTCGCCGTCAGAAAATCCTCGATCGCCGCATTGACCGGCCCGGGCGCTTCCCAGGGCACGAAATGGCCGGCGTCCACTTCCACCAGGGTCAGATCCTCGACGACCTCGCCAAGCCCTTCGAGCTGGCAGGGGAGCAGCGCCGTGTCGTCCATGCCCCAGACGACAAGCACCGGCATTGTGAGCGGCGGGAAGGGCGCGTCGAGAAAGGCCGGGCGCTCCATCTCCTCATCGGGCTCGGGCACCACGATCTGCGCGGCGCGATACCAGTTGAGCATGGCGATCGGCGCGCCTTCCCGGGCCCAGTCCTCGAAATAGATATTACGCTCCTCGTCGCTCATCCTTGGCGACCGGCTCCAGTCGAGTATCTTGGCGAGAAAAGCGGCAAGGCCGTGTTCGTGAATGAAGGGATCGTGGGAGGTATCGCGAAAGGCGCGCATATATTGCGAGGCGACCCGCTGGTCGCGGCTTTCGACGAGCGTGCGCTGGAAGATGAAGGGATGCGGCGCGTTGGCGATGATCAGCCGGTCGACGCGGTTCGCAAGGGTTAGCGCGCCGCCCCAGGCGATGGCGCCGCCCCAGTCGTGCCCGGCCAGGGTGAAATTACCGATGCCGAGCGCGTCGGCGAGCGCGGCGAGATCGCCAATGATCCTGTCGGGCGCATAATTCTCGACGCCCTCGGGCTTGTCCGAATTGGCAAAGCCGCGCTGGTCGGGCGCGATGCAGTAATAGCGGTCGGACAGCGCCTCGATCTGGTTGCGCCAGGTGCGGTGCGATTCGGGAAAGCCGTGGAGGAAGATGATCGGTTCGCCATCCTTCGGCCCGGCGGTCGCGACGTTGAGCGTGACGCCCGTCGAAAGCGCAATCCGCTGTTGCTCGAATGCGGTCATCCTCATTCTCCGAATCGCTATTGGTTTTTCTTTGCAACCTAGCGCCGGAGTCAAAGGGCACAAGCTTAAGGGTGGCTCACCGTCTTGGGTGTGCCCTTGGGGAAGGGAATGCGCTCGTCGTGATCGGTCGGGATCTCGGCGAAGCGTTCGCCCTTCCAGTCTTCTATCGCCTGTTCGATGCGGTCGCGCCGCGAGGAGACGAAGTTCCAGTAGACATGACGCGGCGTAGCGAACGCTTCGCCGCCGCACAGCATGATCCGGGCGCCGCTTTCGCTGCGCAGGGTCGCCGCATGGCCGGGGCGCAGTACGGCCAAGGTTTCGGGCGTCAGCGTTTCACCGTCGAGGCTGGCCTCGCCTTGGAGCAGGTAGAGCGCGCGCTCGTCGGCCTCGGCCTCGATCGGGATGCTGCCGCCCGGCGAGAGGTGGATATCGGCATAGATCGTCCCGGCATAGGTGGTGACGGGGGCGGTTTCGCCCCAGAGGGTGCCCATGATGATCCGCGCCTCCGCGCCCGCCCCGCTGCAGACCGGGAGATCGCCCCTGGCCACATGTTCGAAGGCGGGGTCCATCTCTTCAGTCGCTTCGGGCAGCGCGAGCCAGGTCTGGACGGCGTAGATGTCCGAGCCGCCGGGGCGGTCTTCCGGCGGGGTGCGTTCGGAATGGACGATGCCCTTGCCCGCGGTCATCAGGTTCACCGCGCCCGGTTCGATGACCTGCGCGGTGCCGAGCGAATCGCGATGTTCGAAGCGGCCCTTTAGCATATAGGTGACGGTGGCGAGGTTGATGTGCGGATGCGGGCGCACATCGATGCCGCCCCCCGCATCGAGCTTCGCCGGCCCCGCCTGGTCGAAGAAGACGAACGGGCCGACCATCGTCCGTTCACGCGCCGGCAGCGATCGATAGACCTTGAAGTCGCCGAGATTGTGACTCGCCGGGTGCAGCGTCTGGAGGATGGGGCCGGTCATCGCGTCGTCTCCCTGAGCATGTTGAGCAGAGCGGGCAGGTCGGCAGGATAATAGCATTCAGGCATCGCCGCCAGTTCCTCGGCGCCCCACCAGCGATGCTCGCGCATCACGCTTCGCTCCAGCGCGGTATGGCCGCTGGTGTCGATGGTCGGCGCCTCGACGCGAATCGCGAAATATCGCTCGACCGCGCGTACTTCGACGCCGTCGAAGGTGGTGAACAGGGAAGTCCGGGAATCGATGCTTTCTCCGGGTTCGGCGAGGATGCCGGTTTCCTCGGCCAGCTCTCGTCGCGCGGCATCTGCATAGCTTTCGCCGGGATCGAGCGCGCCGCCCGGCGTCGCCCAGAAGGGCGGCCGGTCTCCGGGCGTGAAACGGAACAGCAGCAGGCGATGGTCTTTGTCGATCACCAGCAGCCGCGCCGCCTTGCGATCGGGACGATCGCTCATACCGCGTCGAGCTCGGGATAGTGGCGGAAGATGCCGTCGCCATAGGGCTGGCGCCGGTCGCTTTCGAAATAGGCATTGAGCGCGGGGAGGGCGCGGACGCGGCCGTGGAGCGCCATGACCTTGGGGACATTGACGGCCAGTGCCGTCATGCGCAGCGGGAAGGCGTACAGCAGGCCGTCGACGAGCTGGAACAGCGAGAGATCGGCATGGCACCAGCTATCGCCGACCAGCCACTCGCCGCCGCCCCCCGCCAGCGCCTCCTCGAAATGGCCGAGAAACCGGGGCATCCGTTCCTGGCGGAAGAAATACGCGCGGCGGGCGGCCTCGTCCTTCTGGTCCTCATAATAAAGGCTGCCGGCGATCGGATGATGGACTTCGTGGACCTCGTCGAGTGCGTCGAGGATCGTCAGCTGATGGGCGAGCGCACGGTACCGTCCGGCCTCGTCTTGCGGGGCGAGGCCGTGCCTTTCGCCAAGAAAGAGCAGGATTGCCGCGGTCTGCGCGATCACGGTTTCGCCGGTGTCGAGAAAGGGCGGTGCGAGAACCCTGTCGCCGGCCGCTTGCATCGCTTCGATCATCGCGCCGCTGCCCTTTTCGGCAGCCCCGTCGCGATAGGCGATGCCACCGGCTTCGAGCGCGAGCCTGATGAACTCGCCGCGCCCGGGAATACCCGGCCAGTACCAGAGCGTATAGCTCACTCGGCGATCTCGCTGGGCGCGCGGGCGTTGATCGCCAGCGCGTGGACGCGCGTCTCCATCAGGTCGCCGAGCGCCTTGTTCACCGCGCGCTGGCGCGCCAGCCGGTTCATACCCTCGAACTGCAGGGCGATAATCTCCACGGTAAAGTGCGATTCGCCGCTACCATCGTCCCCGGCATGGCCGTGATGCTGCGCGCTGTCGTTGATTACCCGCAAGTGCGTCGGGCCGATGGCCTCGATCAGCCGTTTCTCTATTTCGGCCGCTACGGGCCCTTTCGAATCCTCAGTCATACCTCCTATATAGGGCCCTTGAACGGAAGGAGCACCCTTGGCCTCACGCCCGCATCATGATCGGTTCCATGGCCGCACCGGCACTGGAGAGCGCGACTGCGATCACCCGGCCTGCGAAGCGCCGGGCGAATTCCGCGCGCCGAGGACCGGGCATCTGCGCGGCGGGTTCGACGGGCCGGGCGAATATCACTGGCTGTGCCTCGATCATGTGCGCGAGTTCAACGCGGCCTATGATTATTTCGAGAATATGAGCGACGAGGAACTCCACCAGGCGCAGCGCCCCTGGTCGGGCTGGGAGCGCGAGACGCGAGCCTTTTCGACCGCCGGCGCCAGCCCGACGCCGCGCTGGGCCGATTTCACCGATCCGCTGGACGCCATCGGCGCGCGATTCCGCACCCGCGTCCGCGCGCCGCGCAAGGATGGAAGGCCGCTCTCAGACCTCGACCGGGAAAATTTGCAGATATTGGGGCTGGAAACCGATGCCGACCGCCGGACGCTACGGCGCCGCTATGCCGAGCTCGTCCGCAAATATCATCCGGACAGGAATGGCGGCGATCGCAGCCATGAGAAAATGTTGCAGCGCGTAATCGAGGCCTATACGCAGTTGAAAAGCGCCCGGGCCTTCGCCTGAGCGCCCAGAACAGCAAGACTTTCAGGAATTCCCATGGCGACGATATCAAACACCCAGCCCGATAGCCGCGGCGACACGATCATGGCCGAACCCGATCGTATGGTGAAGGTTCGCGAGGCGTTCGGCATCGATTCCGACATGGAAGTGCCGGCGTTTTCCGAGGCCGATGAACGCGTTCCCGATCGCGACGAAAGCTATGTCTTCGATCCCGATACAACGATCGCGATTGCCGCCGGCTTCGCCTTCAATCGCCGGGTGATGATCCAGGGCTATCACGGCACCGGCAAGTCGACCCATATCGAACAGGTCGCCGCGCGCCTCAACTGGCCGTGCATCCGCATCAACCTCGACTCGCATATCAGCCGGATCGACCTGATCGGCCGCGATGCGATCGTGCTGCGCGACGGCCAGCAGGTCACCGAATTCCGTGAAGGGCTTCTGCCCTGGGCGCTACAGACGCCGACCGCGCTCGTCTTCGACGAATACGATGCCGGGCGCCCGGACGTGATGTTCGTGATCCAGCGTGTGCTGGAAACCGACGGCAAGCTGACCCTGCTCGATCAGAACCGCGTCATCCGCCCGAACAAATGGTTCCGCCTGTTCGCGACCTCGAACACGGTGGGCCTGGGCGATACGACCGGCCTCTATCACGGCACCCAGCAGATCAACCAGGGCCAGATGGACCGCTGGAACATCGTCGTGACGCTCAACTATCTGCCGGCGGCGACCGAGGCGAAGATCGTTCTTTCGAAGAATAGCGAGTTTGACGACGACAAGGGCCACAAGGCGGTCGAGGATATGGTCAAGGTTGCCGATCTCACGCGCCAGGGCTTCATGAACGGCGATATTTCGACGGTCATGTCGCCGCGCACGGTGATCACCTGGGCGCAGAACGCGACGATCTTCGGCGATCTCGGCTTCGCCTTCCGCCTCTCCTTCCTCAACAAGTGCGACGAGGCCGAACGGCCGCTGGTGGCGGAATATTATCAGCGCGTGTTCGGGCAGGATTTACCCGAGAGCGTGGTCGGGCAGGTCGAGTAATGATCGCTCGCAGCCCTATCTCCCCTTCTCCCGTTGAGGGGGAAAGGGGGTTTTAAGGTGTCCGAGAAAAATCCTCTCGACGATCTGAAGGCTGCGCTGGCCGGCGCGGCCCGGGCGATGGCGCACGAGCCCGAGATCGAGCTTGCCTATACCGCCGACGCGCCGGTATCCAATGGCCGCCATATCAAGGTGCCGATGCCGGGGCGCACTCTGCCCGCCGATCAGGTGGCCGAGGCGCGTGGTTTTGCCGACGCCGCGGCGCTGATGATCCGTCATCACAATGATGCGCTCCACGATGCCGCCCGGCCGACCGAGGCGATCGCGCGCTCCGCCTATGACGCAGTCGAAAGGGCCCGGGTCGAGGCGCTGGGCGCGCGCCGCTATGCCGGGGTGAAGGACAATCTCGCCCATGCGCTGGACATGCGGTTGAAGGCCGATCCGATTTCCAAGGCCCGCAGCCGGGACGAAGTGCCGCTGGCCTCCGCCATCTCGCTGATGGTCCGCGAGCGGCTGACCGGCGATCCGGTGCCCGAGCGCGCCCGCGCCGGGGTCGACCTCGTCCGCGACTGGATCGAGGAAAAGGGCGGGGCCGATCTCGATGCGCTCGAAATGCTGCTCGACGACCAGAAGGCGTTCGGCGAACTGACGACCCGGTTGCTCGAGGATCTCGAACTGATCGACGGCGAGATGCAGCCCGACGATGCCGAAGATTCGGGCGATGACGACGGCGACGACGATAATGACGGCGAGGACGAGGATGGCGACGACGACGCCGAAGGGCAGGGCGAGGCCGATGCCGAAAGCCGCGCCGACCAGTCCGACGACGAGACCGGCGAAGACGGCGACGGCGAGTTCATGGACGATGACGAGTTCGGCGACAGCGATGCCGAGCCCGGCGACGGCGAAGACGGGATGCTCCCGGTGCGCCCGAACCGTCCGTTCAGCGATCTGACGCCGGAATTTTCCTATCACGCCTTCACGACGAGCCATGACGAGATTATCGCCGCGACCGAATTGTGCGACGAGGAGGAACTGACCCGCCTGCGCGCCTATCTCGACCAGCAGCTTGTCCATTTGCAGGGCGTGGTGACCAAGCTCGCCAACCGCCTCCAGCGCCGCCTGATGGCGCAGCAATTGCGCAGCTGGGATTTCGACCAGGAGGAAGGCACGCTCGATGCCGCGCGGCTTTCGCGCGTGATCGTCAATCCGGCCCATTCGCTCTCCTACAAGATCGAACGCGATACCGAATTTCGCGATACCGTCGTCACCTTGCTGCTCGACAATTCGGGCTCGATGCGCGGGCGGCCGATCTCGATCGCCGCGATCTCGGCGGATATTCTTGCCCGTACCCTGGAGCGCGTCGGCGTGAAGACCGAGGTCCTCGGCTTCACCACCCGGGCCTGGAAGGGCGGCCAGGCGCGCGAGGCGTGGCTCGCCGAGGGGCGGCCGGCCAATCCCGGGCGGCTCAACGATCTGCGCCATATCGTCTACAAACAGGCCGACGAGCCCTGGCGCCGCGCGCGCAAGAATCTCGGCCTGATGATGCGCGAAGGGTTGCTGAAGGAAAATATCGACGGCGAAGCGCTGCTCTGGGCGCATAGCCGCCTGATCGCGCGGCCCGAGGAACGACGCATATTGATGGTGATTTCGGACGGCGCGCCGGTCGACGATTCGACGCTTTCCGTCAACAGCGGTTCCTATCTCGAAAAGCATCTGCGCCAGGTGATCGCATGGATCGAGGGCCGATCGCCGGTCGAGCTTGCCGCCATCGGCATCGGCCATGACGTGACCCGCTATTATCAGCGCGCCGTCACGATCATGGATGCCGAGCAATTGGGCGGCACGATGATCGAACAGCTTGCCAGCCTGTTCGACGAACCGCCGAAATAGATCCCGGCGGTTCAATCCGCTTGCAATGTTGGAAAATGTCTGGCCGATTGGCGGGGCTGGCTTCGCCGCGTCGTGGCCGATCGACCGCCGCAGGAGCGACCGCCCGAGAGATCGTCTGTGCGTGAAGTTCGTGAAGTTAGCGCAATAAAATTGCGGGCCGCTCCCCAATAATTCGGGGGCCGGCGCAGATACGCGCGCCGGCCCCCTCATCCCCGTTAAGCAACTGGGGGATTAGTCACTGATGGTGGCTGCTAGCAGTCGCGGTCGATCGCGCGGCCCGCGAGCGCACCGGCGATGCCGCCGATGATCGCGCCGGCGGTGCCGTCGCCGCGGCCGCGCCGGCCTTCGGCGATTTCATGGCCGAGGAGCGCGCCGGCGATGCCGCCGATCACGGTGCCGCCGTCGCCATCGTCGCGGCAGCGGCCGCGATAGTCGCGGCGGTCGTCGCGGCGCGAATAGCGACGGTCCCGATAGCCGCGGCCCTGATAGTAATCGCCCGGGCGATAGCGGTCGCCGCGATAGCCGCGATTGTCATGGCGGGCCTGATAATAGCCGTCATCATAGCCGTGGCCCGCTTGCGCGGCAGCCGGGACGAGCATCGTGCCCGCAAGGGCGACCGATGCGGCAAGGGCGATTTTCTTCAGTGCCATCGTTCAAACTCCGTGTTCCAAAAAGCCGTGTTGCAGGTCGCTTGTCGGGCGCCCTTTTGGTTTCGGCTCCCTATGACAGATGCCGCTATGGCAGGGCCCGCCAGAACCGTGTCTGAACGGGGATGTTGTCTGTCGTTAATCTTCGCCTGTGCCGGGCGGCAGCAGGGTGATAGGGCGGGTGCCTGATGCGCAGGATAGTCGCCGCCTTGCTGGTTCTTGCCCTTGCGGGCTCCACGGTCGTGCTGACGGGCCGGGGCAGCGGCGCGCCGGACGGGCCGTTCGCGATCCACGCCGAGCCGGTGATGCTCGATATCGCCGATCCCGCCCATGTCGCTATTGGCGATCTCCGTTTCGTGCGGGGCTGGACCTTGACCAGCGAGGATCCTGATTTTGGCGGCCTCTCGGCGATGGCGCGCGACGGGGACGGGTTCGTTGCGGTCGGCGATGCGGGCGGCGTGTTCCGCTTCGGTTTCGATGCCGCAGGCGCGATCAGCCGGGCCGAGATCGGCGCGTTGCCTGCCGGGCCGCTACCCGTAGGCGGCGGCGCGGTTCAAAAGCGCGATCGCGATGCCGAGGCGATGGCCTATGATCCGGCCAGCGGCCGCATCTGGATCGGCTTCGAGCGCGCCAACGGGATATGGCGTTACGACCGTGCATTTGCCGGGTCGGACGCCCATCGCCGCCCGGCCGAGATGCGGCGCTGGCCGGAAAATGGCGGGGCCGAGGCGATGGTGCGCTTGCCGGACGGGCGTTTCCTCGTCTTCTCCGAAGCCGGGAGAGGCCCGCAGGGGTCGAACGCTGCGTTGCTGTTCGCCGGCGATCCGAGCGAAGAGGGGCCGGAGCCCGTGCGGCTCGGCTATCGCCCGCCCGGCGAACACCGGATCACCGATGCGGCTTTGCTGCCAGATGGCCGGCTGATCGTCCTCAACCGTTCTTTCAGCCTGGTCGAGGGCGTGTCGGTTATCGTCACGCTGGTCGATCTTGGCGGCGATCTCTCACCGGGCCGGATCCTCGAGGGGCGGCAAATCGCCCGCATCGATCCGCCGTTGACGATCGACAATATGGAAGCGCTCGCCATTGGCGAGCGCGGGGGGCGGACCATCGTCTGGATGGCCTCGGACGACAATTTCAATCCCCTGCAGCGGACCTTGCTTCTGGAGTTCGAACTGCAAGACTAGACTGGAAAGACCAGATCGAAAGACTAGGCGGCGGCCTTTTTGGCGGCCGTGATGTCCTTCTTCACCTTGCGCGCATTGGCGCTCAGCTTGTCGTCGGAGGTTTTCAGCAGCCAGTTGTCGAGGCCGCCGACATGCTCGACCGAACGCAGGCCATTGGTCGAGACGCGGAACTTGAAGCTCCGGTCCAGCGATTCGGACATAAGGGTCACGTTCTGCAGATTCGGCAGAAACGTCTTCTTGGTCCTGTTATTGGCGTGGGAGACATTCATTCCCACCAGCCGGCCCTTGCCGGTCAGTTCGCAAATACGCGACATGGTTCTCGTCCTGAAATCTTCGGTTTCCCGGAAAGCGGCGCAGATAGCGCTGGTTGGCAGTTTCGTCAACCGCGAAGGGCGCATCGCGATGCCCATGCAACCCAATCGGCCCTCCAATCGTTTTAGCCGCGTAACCAAAGGGAGAACCACTATGCGCGCGCTTTTGATGCTGCTCGTCCTGGCCGCGATCGTCGTTGTCGTTCTTGTGATGACCGACGTCATCAATATTCGCCAGACCAATGAAGGGCGAATGCCCGAGATCGCCGTCGAAGAAGGCGAAATGCCCGAATTCGAAGTCGATACGGCCGATATCGAGGTTGCCACCGAACGCCGTTCGGTCGAAGTCGACGTGCCGACCGTGTCGGTTCGCGGCGCCGAAGAAGTCCGCGAAGATCGGACAAGCCGGCCTGAAATGGCAGAGGAACAGGCGCAATAGATACCTCGATACCGCTTTCCCGTTGGGCGCAGCTGGTTTAGGAGCGCCCGCCATGGCCTTTCCGCTTCCCGAACCCATGCGCCGTGCGCTCGAGCTCGCCGAAATTGCGGCCGAGGCCGGCGAAGTGCCGGTTGGCGCTGTGGTCACGCGCGGCGATGCCGTGGTTGCCGAGGCGGGTAACGCCATGCGGGCGAGCGGCGATCCGACCGATCATGCTGAAATGCGCGCGATCCGGCTGGCAAGCGCGGCGCTCGGTACCGGCCGGCTCGATGGCTGCGACCTCTGGGTGACCCTGGAGCCCTGCGCGATGTGTGCCGGCGCTGTCGCTCATGCGCGGCTCGATCGCCTCTATTATGGCGCGGCAGACCCGAAAGGCGGCGCGATTGCCCATGGTCCGCGCTTTTTCGGCCAGCCGACCTGCCATCACCGGCCTGAAATCTATTCGGGCATCGGAGAGGAGCGGGCCGGGGCGCTCCTCCGCGCCTTTTTCGAGGCGCGGAGGGACTGAGCGTTAGCGCGGCGGCCTAGCCGCCGACGGCGTTCACATCCTGCTGGGTGATCGGGACGATCCGGATTTCGACGCGGCGGTTCTGCTGTTTGCCAGCGGCGGTCGCATTGCTGGCGATCGGCTGGCTTTCGCCGAACCCTTCGGTCGCGATGCGCGCACGCTGGACATTGCGGGTCACGAGATAGTCGGAGACCGATCTTGCCCGGCGCTGCGAGAGCGACAGGTTATAGGCATCCGACCCGTCCGAATCGGTATGGCCGTATATGTCGAGATAGGTTTCCGGATAGCTCGACAGCGTCTGCGCGATATCGTTGAGCGTTTCGCGGAACTGCGGCCGGATCGAACTCGAATCGACGTCGAACTCGGCAACGGATCCCGGCATTTGCAGATAGAGATTGTCGCCGTCGCGAATCACTTCGGTGTCGGTGCCCGCGGTGGCGCGTTCCAGGTCGCGCTGCTGCCGGTCCATAAAGGTGCCGATGGCAACCCCTGCGACCGCGCCAAGGCCCGCGCCGACGATCCGTTCGGTGCGGTCATTACGACCGCCGACAAGGTCGCCGAGCAGATAACCGCCGACCGCGCCTGCCACGCCGCCGATCGCGGCGCGTGAAACGCGCTGGTTGCCCGTTTCCTGGTTGGTGACGCAAGCCGTGGTTCCCAAAAGCGAAATCGCCGCGGTACCGGCGAAAATTGCGGATCTGACCCTCATTATTATCTCCTCTTTTTGTCGTGCTTTGATGTGTTAAACGGTTCAATCGCCGCGCTTGTTCCCGGTAGCGGGTGAACGCAAGCTGATGGGGAGGTTGTCGTCGCCTGCGAAAGCGGGCAAGGATCGGATATTGTTTCCGCCATGCCACCAGCGCTCGCACCCTTTCCCTGGACGGATCTCCTCATCATCCTTGCGTTGGTGTTGCTCAATGGCGTCTTCGCGATGTCGGAGCTCGCCATCGTATCGTCCCGCCGCGGGCGGCTGCAGGCGATGGCGAAAGACGGCAAGGCCGGCGCGCAGACGGCGATAGATCTTGCCTCCGAACCCGGCCGCTTCCTGTCGACTGTCCAGATTGGCATTACATTGATCGGCATCCTTGCGGGCGCCTATTCGGGCGCGAGCCTGGGCGGACCGGTCGGCGATCGGCTTGTCCGTTTCGGTGTCGAGCCCGAATTTTCGCAAACGCTGGGTTTTGCGCTCGTCATCGTCGTCACGACCTACGCGTCGCTGGTCATCGGCGAACTGGTGCCCAAGCAGTTCGCGCTTCGCAATCCTGAACGGATTGCGGTGCTGGTCGCTGTACCGATGCGCTGGCTGGCGGTGGCGACGGCGCCCTTGGTCTGGCTGCTCGACAAGACGAGCGCGCTGATCTTCCGCCTGCTCCGCATGAGCCGTGAATCGCAATCGCGCGTAACCGCCGAGGAACTGCATATCCTGGTGAGCGAAGCGACCCGATCGGGTGTGATCGAGGAAAGCGAGCGCGCGATCATCTCCGGGGTCGTGCGGCTTGCCGACCGGCCGGTGCGCGAGGTGATGACGCCGCGTACCGAGGTCGACTGGGTCGAAGCCTCGGCGAGCCCCAACGAAATTCGCGAAAAACTGCTCGAATCGCCGCATACCCGCCTGCCGGTCGCCGAAGAGTCGATCGACAATATTATCGGCGTCGTCCAGGCGCGCGATATCGTATCCGCGCTGTTCGAGGGACGGTCGCTGGATCTGACAACGCTGATGCGCGAGGCGCCGGTCATACCCGACCAGCTCGATGCGATGGACGCGCTCGAGGCGCTTCGCGAATCGGACGTGCCGATGGCGCTGGTTCATGACGAATATGGCCATTTCGAAGGGATCATGACGCCGCTCGATCTGTTGATCGCGGTGGCAGGCGAATTCGTGTCCGATCAGGACGAAGGCACGGATCCCGCTATTGTCGAGCGCGAAGATGGCAGCTGGCTGATCTCCGGGTCCCACCCGGCCGACAATATGGCGGAAAAGCTGGGTTTCGACCTGCCCGACGATCGCGATTATGCGACCGTTGCCGGTTTTTCGCTGTCGGTGCTGAAGCACCTGCCGACGGTCGGCGAATATTTCGAGCAGGATGGCTGGCGTTTCGAGATTGTCGACATGGATGGCCGCAAGATCGACAAGTTGCTGGTGATGCAGCTCAACGAGCCCGAAGAGTGATCAGCCAGCCGGATTTCACCAAATAAGGCCACGCTACTTGGCAAAGCGCACCCACTGTCTTATATATATAAGACAGCAAGGAGATACCCCATGGGCCAGTTGGTCAAGAACCTGCTTCTTCTCGTAGTCGCGCTCGTCCTGATCTGGGTAGCGATCAAATTCTTCGTCTCGATCGTGGCGCTGCTGTTCTACATCGCGGCGCTTGCCCTGATTGGCTATGTCGTGCTGCGCCTGGTCAAGGGCGCCCAATCATAGATCGGCCGTTGAGGTATGGATGGCGATGCTTTCGGTTGTTCCGAAAGCTTCGCTAGGCCGCCCGGTTCTTAAGCTTTTTCTGCCGCCGCCGTTCGACCGATGATCCGATTCCCATCGCCTCGCGATATTTGGCGACGGTGCGCCGGGCGATATCGAAACCGCGTTCCTTCAGCAGTGTCACGAGCTTGTCGTCGGAAAGAATCTTTTCCTCCTTTTCGATGAGCCCGCGGATATGGCTCTTCACCGCCTCGGACGACGCTTCTTCGCCGTCCTCGCCGGATTTGATGCCGCTCGTGAAGAAATATTTGAGCTCGAAGACGCCGCGGTCACAGGACAGATATTTGTTGGAGGTCGCCCGGCTGACGGTCGATTCATGCATCTCGATCGCCTCGGCGATTTCGCGCAAGGTCAATGGCTTGAGATGCGCCACGCCCTTGCGGAAGAATTCTTCCTGCCGCGTCACCAACTCGCTCGCGACCTTGACGATCGTCCGTGCCCGCTGATCGAGCGCGCGGACCAGCCAGTTGGCGCTCGACAGGCACTCGTTGAGCCAGGCGTCGTCCTTGCCGCCGCCGTTGCCAGCCGAGAGTTCGTTATAATAGCTGCGGTTTACGATCAGCCGGGGCAGGGTCGCATTGTTCAGCTCGATCGCCCAGCCGGTCTTGCCGGGCGCGACGAAAATATCGGGGACGATCGCCTGCACGGCTTCGCCGCCGAAACGGCAGCCCGGCTTGGGATCATAATCGCGAATCTCGGCGATCATGTCGGCCAGGTCTTCGTCGTCGACATTGCACAGTCGCTTCAGCCGCCCGAGCTCTCCGCGCGCGAGGAGATCGAGATTGTCGATCAGCCGCGCCATGGCGGGGTCGTAGCGGTCTGCCTCGCGCGCCTGCAGCGCCAGGCATTCGGACAGGTCACGCGCGCCGACTCCGGTCGGGTCGAACGACTGGATGGCGACCAGCACGTCCTCGATTTCGGCCATCGGCACGCCGAGCTGGTGCGAGAGGCGTAGCAGATCGGCACGCAGGTAGCCGGTTTCGTCGATCCGCTCGATCAACTGCCCGGCGATCATTTCGCGAAGGCCCGAGAATATGGTGCCAGCCTGGGCGAACAGGTGATCGTGGAGCGAGATATCGGCCGCGGCGAAGCTGTCGAAATCGGGGCCGTCCTGGCCCATCGACGATGCGATGCCCGATACGCCGAGAGACCCGTCAAGGCCTCCGGCATCCGAACCGCTATCGTCCGAAAGTGCGCTCTCTTCGATATCGAGCCGGGCCTCGTTCTCGCCAGCGCCGCCGCTGAGCAGGCTGTCGGCGGTCTGGGGGCCCGGCGTGTCGGCAAAGCCGTCCTCCTCGCTCGGCTGGGCCGGCTCGCGTTCTTCGTCGCGCGCGGCTTCGAGCAGCGGATTGCGTTCCAGCTCTTCGGCGATGAAACCTTCGATTTCGAGATTGGACAGCGCGAGCAGCTTGATCGCCTGCTGCAGTTGCGGCGTCATTACCAGAGACTGGCTCTGCCTTAGGTCGAGGCGGGGTCCTAGTGCCATGCCGGCACGTTAGCGTTGGAAGCCTTCGCCGAGGTAAAGGCGTCTTACCTCGGGATTGGCCACGAGATCGTCGGGCGAGCCGGAAAACAGCACTTTCCCGTCGTAAATGATGCAAGCCTGATCGACGATGCCGAGGGTTTCACGAACATTGTGATCGGTGATCAGCACGCCGATATTGCGGTTCTTGAGGTCCGCGACGAGTTCGCGAATGTCGGAGATCGAGATCGGGTCGATGCCCGCGAACGGTTCGTCGAGCAGCATGATCGAGGGGTTGGCGGCAAGCGCCCGGGCGATCTCGCAGCGCCGCCGCTCACCGCCTGACAGCGACATTGCAGCGCTGTCGCGCAGATGTTCGATCGAAAACTCGTCGAGCAGCCGTTCGAGCCGTTCGGCGCGCGCGTCCGCTTCCGGTTCGGACATTTCGAGCACTGCAGCGATATTCTGTTCGACGGTCATCCCGCGAAAGATCGATGTTTCCTGCGGCAGATAGCCGAGCCCGAGGATCGCGCGGCGATACATGGGCAGGCCGGTGATATCCTCGCCATCGAGCATGATGCGCCCGGAATCGGGCCGCACCAGCCCCATGACCGAATAGAAACAGGTCGTCTTGCCGGCGCCGTTCGGACCCAACAGGCCGAGCACCTGGCCCCGCCCGACATGGAGCGACACGTCGGACAGAACCTGTTTCTTGTCATAGGATTTGGCGATCGACACGATCGACAGTCCCTCGGCCTCGGAATCGAGGCCGGGTTTCTGTTCAGCAGGTTCTACAAGTCGGACGTCGTTCATCGCTCACGGCTTTTGGCATTGTTGATGCATGTTGGAAAGGATCGCGCCCGTTCAATGCCCCTATGGCGCGGAATCCCCGATGCTACGGATTTATACGTCTAGTTGCTGCGCTGGGGCACGGTGAACCGGCCGGTGACGCGGCCGGAGGCGTTGCCCTGGGTGGTGATGGCGTCGCCGCCCTGCGAACGTCCGTCGATCACCGCCCGGCCACTGTTGAGATCGATCACCAGCCGGCCGCCGCGGATGACATTGCCGCCCTGGTTCAGCTCTACCCCGCCGATCAGCGTGATCAGCCGGCGGTTGAGATCGTAAACGGCGAACTGGCCGCGGGCCGTTTCGCTGGGGCTGCGGATATAGACGCCGCCCGAAGCATCGAGCCGCTGGACCTGCGGACCGCTGGCCGCGATCCCACCCGAATAGGCGACCGTGATGCGTGCGGCATCGAGCGAGAGATTTCCCTGCCGGACCTGCACATTGCCCGAGAAGATCGCCCGGTCCGCGCGGTCCTGCACTTCGATTCTGTCGGCCGCGACATCGACAGGCGCGTTGGAATCGAGGCTCTGCAGCGCCGACTGGCTGGACGCCGGGACGGCGGCGAAAAGGCCAAGCGCAAAGCTGGTCGCGAAGGGAAGAAGGATGCGTCGCATGGCGGCTATCTGCCTTGGCTCTGTTCGATGCGCAAGCGCGCGCTGCCTTCGAGATAGATTGTGCGGGTCGGAATATCGACGCGCATGCGCTGTGCGCTGAACGTGCCGAGCGGGATACGGCCGTTGACGTCTCCGGCGCTGCGCATTTCGCGGCCGTGGAGGTTGACCAGCACGTTGCTGGTATCGAGCCGGTAGCCGTTGGCCGCGCGGAATGCGAGCGGACCGTTTATGCGCACGACTTCGTCGTCGAGATTGTATCGGCCGCGGCTGGCCGTGATCGTCGCCGGGCCGTCTTCGAGTTGCAGCTGGGCGGCAAGCTCCGCGAGTTCGACGAACGGGGTTGTCGAGCTGCGCTGGACGGCCGAGGCGGCGCGCAGCTGGAAGGGACGGCCTGTCGCGTCCGTGCCGCTATAGCGGGCTGCTTCGACGCGCAGCCTTTCCCCGGCAATTTCGACATTGTCGCGCGAAAGCAGGAAGCTCAGCTCGTTGCTCTTCTGGAGCGGCGCCATCGCCAGAAAGGCGGCGAGCACACCGACCGCCGACGGTAGCGCGATCTGCAGGAAACCCACGACGCGGTCATGCCTGCCGCCAGGCGTGGCCCAGGCCTGGCGTTCGCCGAGCTTCTTGCGGGCCGCTTCAGACATTTTTCTGCTTGGACATTATTCAGGTCAGACGTGGGCGAAGATGTCGATCTCGGGCCAGCCGGCGAGATCGAGGCGCGCGCGATGCGGCAGAAAATCGAAACAGGCCTGGGCAAGCGCCATGCGGCCCTCGCGCTCCAGCCGTCTGTCGAGTTCCTCCTTCAGGCGATGGAGATAGCGCACGTCCGAGGCCGCATAGTCGCGCTGCGCATCGGAAAGTTCGGGCGCGCCCCAGTCCGAAGATTGCTGCTGTTTCGAAATATCGGTGTTCAGCAGCTCGCGGCAAAGCTCCTTGAGGCCATGCCGATCGGTATAGGTGCGCACGAGCCGTGAGGCGGTTTTCGTGCAATAGGCGGGCGCCGCGGTCACGCCCAGATAATGCTCGATCGCCGCAAGGTCGAACCGCGCGAAGTGATAGAGCTTCAGCCGGCTTTCGTCGGCGAGCACGGCCTTCAGGTTGGGCGCGGCATAGTCGCTGCCCGGCGCGAAGCGCACGAGATGTTCGTCACCGCTGCCGTCGGATAGCTGGACCACGCAAAGCCGGTCGCGGGGCGTGATCAGCCCCATCGTTTCGGTATCGACGGCAATAGAGCCGGCGGCCAGCACGCCTTCGGCCAAGTCTTCTTCGTGAAAATGAACTGTCATGCCCCGGCACATAGGCGCATTGCGCCGGGCGCTCAATGGCTGGTGGTCTCGCTTTCGTTGCCGGTTGCGAGCGCCGCACGCTTCTGCCGGGCACGGCGTGCGAGGATGTTGAGGGTTTCGACGGCGCCGGAAAAGACCATCGCTGCATAGATATAGCCCTTGGGCACATGGACGCCGAAACCGTCGGCGATCAGCACCGCACCGATCATCATCAGGAAGGCGAGGGCAAGCATCACCACCGTCGGATTGTTGTGAATGAAGTTCGACAGCGGATCGGCCGCGAGGAGCATGATACCGACCGTGATGATGATCGAGACCGCCATGATCGGGATGATGTCGGTCATGCCTATCGCGGTGAGGATCGAATCGATCGAGAAAACCAGATTGAGCAGAGAAATCTGGATGATCGCGCTCGTCAGGCTGACCGCGACATGTCCGGCCTTGTCGAGCATCGCGCCGCTTTCCTCGACATCCATCGCGTGATGGATCTCCTTGGTTGCGTTCCACACGAGAAACAGGCCGCCGCTGATGAGGATGAGGTCGCGCCAGGAAAAGGCGGTTTCATAGACTGGTACGCCGTGCAGATCGGGCGGACCGGTCCAGCCAAGATCGAACACCGGCTGCGTCAGTCCGACGATCCAGGCGATCACGCCAAGCAGTGCCAGTCGCATGATCAGCGCCAGGCCGATGCCGATCCGCCGCGCGCGCTGCTGTAGGCCTTCCGGCAACTTGTTCGACAGGATCGCAATGAACACGAGATTGTCGATGCCGAGCACCACTTCGAGCACGATCAGCGAAAATAGGGCGGCGAGGTTGCCGGGGTCGGTGAAGATCGCAAGCAGGCTTTCCATGGCCGTTTCATTGCCTTTACGTCGGTTCCGGTGCAAGCTTCTTGCGGTAGATATCGATGCGATCGGGGGGAGGATCGACATGGGCGACGACGACAAGCTGGAAGTGAATGCGCCCAACACGGAAGAACCGCCGCGTGAGACCGTTCGCCCCCGTGGCCGCTACGAATATGACGACCGGCGCGGCCATGCGCGTTCCGATACGGCGCGCGACGCGGGGCGCGACCGAGTCTACCGGCCTGCTTCGCAAGGTGACAGCAGCAAGCCGGTTATCATCGCCGCTCTTTATATCTCGAGCCTGCTGGTCGGGCTGACCGGGCTGGTCGCGTTCATTCTTGCGCTGGTCTGGAAATCCGAGCCGCACCAGGCATGGGAAAGCTCGCACTATGATTATCATGTCCTGACCTTCATCGTCTGGCTGGTCGAAACGGTCGTTGCAATTGCGCTCATTTTCACGCTCATCGGCGCCCTGATCGGGATTCCGCTGCTGTTTGTCGCCTATGTTCAGGTGCTGGTGCGCGGTATCGTTTCGTTGTCCCGGGCGACCAATCGCGAGCCGATGCCAAACCCCGGGACATGGCTCGTTTGACACTGCCGCTAAAATGCTCGCGAAAGCGGGGTTTTTCGTCTATATTGATTCGTGATACGAGAGATTCGTTTCGTGAAGTTGGCGCGCACCGCCCGGCGTGAACACTTCGAACGCAAGGGTGGGCGACTGGGAAGAATTGAAGACTTATGAGTTTCGACAGGGACCGGCGAGGACGCCGGCGAGACAAGCGCGACAGCTTCGGCGACGAAAACTATCAAGGCTATAGCGAACCGAGCGGCTTCGGCGCGCCTCGGGAATCCGGAGGCTATGAAGATCGTAGCGGCGGCGGCGGTGGATATCGCGGCGGCGGCGCAGGTGGCGGCGCAGACCGGATGCCGGCGCAGATAGTTGGCGAAGGCAAGGGTATCGTCAAATTTTTCAACGCACAGAAGGGCTTTGGCTTCATCGTCCGTGACGATGGCGGCGAAGATGTTTTCGTGCATATCAGCGCCGTCGAGCGCGCGGGGCTTACCGGCCTGGCCGAAGGCCAGCCGCTGGGTTTCAGCCTCGTCGATCGCAACGGCAAGGTTTCGGCTGCCGACATCGTTATCGATGGCGAGCCGTTGCCGCTTCCCGAGCGCGAGGAGAGCGGGCCCCAGCGTCAGCTGACCGGCGAAAAGGCGAGCGGTACGGTGAAGTTCTTCAATTCGATGAAGGGCTTCGGTTTCATCCAGCGCGATGACGGACAGCCGGATGCTTTCGTTCATATCAGCGCGGTCGAAAAGGCCGGAATGCCGACCCTTAACGAGGGCGACCGGCTCGATTTCGAACTCGAGGTCGATCGCCGCGGCAAGCATGCGGCGGTTAATCTCCAGCCCAAACAGGACTGATATTCCGCAAACCCGGTGGCCTTAGGTCGCCGGCGATTGCGATAAAAAGGGCCCGGGAGGCGCTACGCTTCCCGGGCCCTTTTTTATTGGCGATTACGGCGCGTTCAGAAGCGGAACGAAAGTTCCGCGACTGCCCGGTCGTCCCGCCGATCGGAACGGGCGATGTCGGTTTCGAACGCGGTCGTCAGTGAAAGATTGCCGTGTTCGAGGCTGATGCCGCCGCGCATCTCGGCCCAGGATGTGTCGTAGCCGAGACCCGGCAGCACGATCGGCACGCCGGAGGCTTCGGCGAAGCGCACCGTCATATTGCCGTCGCTCTGGCCGAGCGCATGGACATAGTCGGCGGAAAGCTGCGGCCGCACCGTCCAGCTTCGGCCGATCGCCCTTTCGCCCTCGAAGGCGATACCGACGCGGCCCTCGATCCGCTGCTCGCGGATGTCTTCCACGCGTAACGCGATTTCGGAGCCGGCTTCGGTGTAACCCTCCACTTCCGACCGCGTGTAGCGCATGGCCGCACGCGGGGTCAGGGTAAAGTCGCTGGCGATGCCGATATTCATGCCGGCTTCGGCGCCCAGGGTATAGTTCGATGCCCGGGTGTCGTTGTCGAAACGCGCCGATTCAAAACCGCCACTGACATAGCGTTCAGTTTCGATGTCGCTGACCGATGCCGAACCGACGCCTGCCACATAGGCGCCGCCGCCAAGGCGGTACGACGCATAGGCTAGTGCCTGGTTCGTCCGCACGCGGGCCTGGGAGCCCGACAGGTTCGAGCGGCCGTTGATGAAGGCCGTTGCGCCGCCCAGGGTAAGCTGGTCCGACATTTCGACTTCCATGCCCATGGCCATGTGCCAATTGGCTTGCGCGTCGTTGCGGCCGCCGAAGCGGCTCGCCGTGCGGCTGTTTTCATAGCCGCCGGAGATGAAGCCGCTCATATTATCCGGCAGGGTGCCGAGTGTGCGGCCATCCGATACGACGCGGCCCGTAAAGCTCCTCTGGCTCGCTGCGCTGTCCGAAACCGAGGCTTGGGTTGCAGCAAGACGAAGCGTTTCGGGCGATCCGACGACGTTGAACATGCCAGTGCGCTGACGGCTGGTGCCGAGCATCGACAGGCGATCGGTGACGATGCCCATCATCATGTCGTTCTGCATCGTGCCCATTTCCATCGCTTCGTTGACGATGGTCGGGGCAAGGCCCGAGAGCGTTGCCGTCAGGCTGTCGGGATCCATCACGTCGATCGCGCCATAGAGGCCGTAGAGCGAATTGTAGCTCGTCAGGCGCATCGTATCGAGCGCGTCCGCGAAGGATGCCGCTGCGGGGGATGACCGGCGGATGAAACCGCCGAGCCGGCCCGCACGAAGCGTCACCGTCACATCGTCGGGCCCGTAATCCAGTTCCGGCCTGAGCACGCCGACACGGCCCAACACATGGTCGAAGGTCCCGTCGACGCCGCCCTCGGCGGTGACGATCTGGAACGACTGGTTATGGCGCGGAGTTCGTCCGGGGCCGCGCGAAAAGACCGCGATGCCGCCGAGCGAGGCGATGCCGGTATTGTCGGCATCACCGGTCACGGCCAGCACGTCATTGTCGTCCCGCGACAGGTCGAACGCTGTGATCGCTGCGGACGTCAGAATGAGATCGCCCTGGACCGTCAATGTGCCCGTTCTGTTGCCGTCCGGCGTGATCGCGCCGAGCATGACCGTCAGATAGGTCGGATCAATGGTCCCGCGTCCGGTCAGATGTCCGGCGACGATCAGCGCCTCGCCCGTATGGAGCGTGCCGTTGACGATCGTCTGGCCACCGAACTGCGTATAGTCCGTAAGGACCGTGAGGTCGGCACCGGGCCGGATGTTGAGCCGCGCCAGGCCGGCAACCGTCAGCCGATCGATCTCGACCGTCGAGCGCAGCGTCGTCTGGCCGGGTGCGGAAAGCGTAACGTCGAAATAGCGCGCCCGGAGCCCGGTTTGGGGATCGGGATCGATATTATCGGGTACGAAACCGGTGGCGCCGGGCAGGCCGTTCTCAATCGTCGCCGTCGGCAAGCCGCTTGAAGGCCCGGTCACGGACGGTGCCGAGACAGCCGCCGCAGGATTAAGCGACCCGCCGCCCGCCTGGTTGGCGACCGACCCCGGCAAGGTAACGGCTTCCGGCATCGCGATATTGGCGGTCCCGATGCCTGAGGCGACATCGTTGCCGATATCGCGCGACGGCGGGGTGAATTCGCCTGTGGCCAGATCGAAACATCCGTCGCCGGGGTCGCTGCCTACCGGGTCGAAGCAGACCTCGCCGAAATCGGGCGTTCCGCCATCGACGCCGCCGCCCGGTGCATCAGGCGTGCCGACCACGACATTACCATTCGCATCGATGATCCGGTAGGCCGGATCCTGGAGCGATACCCAGTGGTTGGGGTTTTCCCAGCGACCACTGCCGTTCTTGGCGCTGACATAGCGATAGGGATTCACCTCGGCGATATAGTCCCAGAACAGGTAGAGCGGCTGGTAAAAGCTCTCGGTGCCATAGCTTGAAAAGACTTGCTCTGAGAAGAAGCGGCTACCGCCTGAAAGGACGCCGAGCACCAGATCTTCCGAAGAAAGCGTGTTGTTCGCGGCATCAAGGATCAGCGGACCGCCGGAATCGCCACCGGCAGTCGTCCCTTCGCGTTCGAGCGGTTCATCCCGGTAGAGGTTGAAGTCGAACTCGTTGGCGCCGTTGGGGTCATCGAAGTCGAGACGATACAGGCTTTGCGGGAGATCGCCGAAGGGATCACCAAACAGGAAGAGGTTACGCTCGTCGAACGAAGTCAGCGCGCCGATCATATTCTCGGCGGCGCGGCGGCGCCAATCGATACCCTGAAAGTCGCCCGGGGTGCCGTTGCCCGAGCGGCCATAGCCGGTGATGTTGACGTGATAGCCGGTGCCGGTGACCGGATCGATCGAGTCGGGAACCGGCAGCGCCGAGAAGAGCAGCGCCCAGGTCGGGATGTCGGCGGCCGGCGTGTCGAGGCTCGCAACGGCAATATCGCCCTCTAGGAAGCCGAACGCGTTGGGATCAACCAGCGAATCCGGATTATAGAGAATCTGGTTGATATTGTAGACGAACAGTTCGGGGTTGCTGGCGAAGCTGTTGGCAATCCAGTCCTGAAAGCCCGGCAGCGCGTTCACGGCGAACGAAAAGGCGGACTGGATTGTGCCATTGGTATCATAGTCGCTTTCCGGCCGATCATTCACGCAGTGCGCGGCGAACAGCACGGTGCGCGGATTGATCAGCGTGCCGGTGCAGACGAAGCCGTCATTGCGGTAGAACATGCCAACCCCGTTCACGCCGCCGTCATTGTCGACGACGTCTTCCGGCGTGAAATTGTCGTTGGGAACGATCGCGTCGGCCGGCGCGGCAAGCGCCAGCGAGAGTGCAATCGCGCCAGCGGCGGTACCGGCGTTGAAAATGGAAGTACGGATTTTTGCGTGCATCATGACTGACAAAGCCCCCTTGGTCAGATTTGCGGATGCCGCACGGTATGACTCATCATGGGCAACGGACAAGATGAATCTTGTCCTAATGGGGCATTATTGTTGTTCGCAACACAAAGAAAATAAACGCTAAATTTCGCCAATGCCTTGGAATCCGGGGCTTAGCGGTGTTTACCCGGGTTAATGGCGCAGTCCCCGTTTGAGACAGGCCGGCGCAAATCAGAAGCGCCCCGGAGCGCGAACGCTTCGCTCCGGGGCGCTGCCGCGCAAGGATCGATCCGAGTCGCTACTCGACGGTGAGCGAATATTCGCCGATCGCGCTGCCGCCGAGCGTCGTAGCCCGGATCGTTAGCGTGCCCGATTGGACGAAGGTCAGCGTCACCCGGGAATCGAGGCCCAGCGCTCCCTCATCTTCGCGCGCCATGCCATCGTCATTGCTTTCCACGACCGCGAAACCGAGCGGGGTCATCGCGCCGGCCTCAAGATAGGCGTCAAAATCATCGGAACGCAGGGTGACGGTCACCGTCTGGCCGGTGCGTCCGCGCAGATTGTAAAGCGCATAGTGCCGTGCCGAGCTGCCATAGGTGTCGTCTATATAGACCGGGCTGGCGTCGGTCAGTGTTCCGCTCACCGTCTGGCCCAGGCGGATACGGCTGGGCGGGGGCGGCGGAGCGGGCGGCGCGACTTCGGACATCTCGATGGTATAGCCGCCGGTATTGTTGGCGCCGAACGTACGCGCGCGAACGGTATAGTCACCAGCTTCGGGAAAGGTGAAGATTAGCCGCGAGTTCAGGCCCTCGCCGCCATCGTCGTCGACCGCGAGCTGCTGGAACTCGCCATCGACCATCCGGCCGATCTCGATCAGTGTATCGAAATCTTCGGACTGCATGGCGATAGCGATGCGCTGGCCGGTTTCGCCGGAGACAGTGTAGAGATCGAGATAATAGTCGTTCTCGGACATCCGGTTGCTTTGGTTGGTCAGCTCGCCGGTCATGGATTCGCCGGGCATCAGCGCATTTTGCGCCATTGCAGCCGGAGCAGCGAGTGCCGCGAGCGCAGTCGCCATCGCAAGGCAGGAAAGACGGGTGTTCATCGGAAATTCTCCCTGTGTGTCGGAACTGTACGGTTCCTTTTTCGCTTTCGCGACCCCTGATGGCGCTATCGCCGAACCGTTCTTTATGAGCGATGAACGGAGTAGCCAAATATTCTCGCCGGAGAAATCGCTAGTCGATACGCGTGAAGGTGAACGTCTCGATCCGGGTTTCGCCATCGCTGCGCAGCCTGAGATGGATGTGCATCTCGTCTTCGGTGACCCGGTTATAGGTAATGCCTGAAAAATAGGCGGTATCACCTTCGATCGCCACGAGCGGGAATTCGACGGCGGTCTCGGCCGTATTGTCTTCCCAGCCCGAAAGGTCTGCGTTGAAATGTTTGAGGCGAAGGACCAGCGATCCGGCGCGCGGCACGAATTGCAGCAACTCGTAAAAGCGCAGCTCGCCCTCATTGCTCTGGTGGAAGATGCCGGCCATCTGCCCGTTTACCGGCGGCAACCAGCTTTCATGGCTCTCGCCGCCGAAACCTGTGCCCTGCCAGCTTCCCGCGAGCCAGGCGATTTGATCGATACTGGCGGGCGGGGAGACGCCCTCGCCGAGCGAACGGACTTCCTGCGCGGTCGCCGGTAACGGCAGCAGCAGAAGCGATAGAAAGGCGATCAGGATGCGCATCACATTTTCCCCTTGGTGCGATGCGCAATCCTGCCACGAAGCCCGCGCGATACAAAATGAAAAAGGGACCAGCCTTGCGGCCAGCCCCTTCCAATGCGGCGAAGGTTGCGGTTCGCCGTTGTGACAAGTGTTCGCTAAACGCGTCGCGCGCCGAGCAGATGCAGTACGAGGAACAGCAGGAACACGGCGATGGCGACGACGAACAGGATCTTGGCGATGCCGACGAAGGCGCCGCCGATGCCTCCAAAGCCCAACAGCGCGAGCACAAGCCCGACCACGAGGAATATAATGGCCCAACGTAACATGATTAATCTCCCTTTGTTATGACCCACCAACCGACGAAACGTACGGACGGTTCCGGGTAAATTGCTGGATATGAAAAGAAAAACGGGCCGGCGATCGAGCCGGCCCGTCATTCGTCGCGATATTATTGGGCTTGGCTGCCTAGCCGTTGCGGCCCGCTTCGAACAGGAACCAGGCGCGTTCTTCGGCCTGGTCCGTGAAATCGTCGAGCAGCCCGTCGGTGGCGTTATCTCCGGCTTTGTCAGCCAGCTTTTTCGCCTCGCGATAGGCTTCGACAAGCTTGAGATTGTCGTCGCGCAATTCGGTCAGCATGTCGGTGGCGCCGACGAAATCGGCGTCATTGTCTACAATCCGCTGGTGTCGGGCGATATCGCCGATCGACCGCAAGGTCGTGCCGCCGGTCTTGCGCACGCGCTCGGCGAGCGCATCGGTCGTTGCCAGGATCTGCCCGGCCTGGTCGTCGAGCATCAGATGATAATCGCGGAAATGCGGGCCAGATACGTGCCAATGAAAGTTCTTGGTCTTGAGGTAGAGCGCATAGCTGTCCGCGAGGATGCCGTTGAGGGCCTCGGCGACGCTTTGGAGCTTGTTGTCGTTGAGGTCGGTCGGCGTTGCGAGTTGGCTGTTGGCCATGATGGAATTCCTCCATTTGGTTTTTTTACGGTTCGTAATATCAACGACTGATATAGCGATTTGTGCCACGATAAGCGGTGCTTATCGGAGGAAATGTCCCGATCTCTGTGATCGGAAGGTTAGATCAAAGCGAGCGCATTAATCGCCAGAACAAATGAAACGACCAGGAATAGTCCGCCCGCGATCCGGCGGATGAGCGGCAACGGCACGGTTTCGCGCAGCGCGGTTCCCATGACGATCGCAGGCGCCGCGCCGAGCAACACACCGATCGTCGCGCCGATTGCGACGAACACCCAGTTCGCGCCCGACGCGCCGAAGCCGGCAGCGATGAACTGCGTCTTGTCACCGATTTCGACCGCGAGGAAAGCAATGAAGGCGGTTGCGAGTGCGCCGATCTTCCAGCTGAGCCCGGTGGTGGGATTGCGGAATGGCACAAAGGCGCCGACGCCCGCGAACAGGAAACCGAGCGCGAGGAACAACATCGCGGCGTTGGGATCGATCACCGCGATCAGCAGGCGCCCACCAAAGGTCGCGATGGCCATGTTGATCGCCGCCGCCGCGCCGATACCGAGGAACAGTGGCAGCGGTTTTGCAAAGCGCGTAGCGAGCAGCATAGCGAGGATCTGGGTCTTGTCCCCCCATTCGGCGATCGCCGCCGCAACCAGGGGCAGGAAGAAGGAGTCCATGTCGGCGGCGGGTTACCCCGCCATCCGGACCGAGATTGCCGCGAGCATCGTTTCGCGCGCATCGGTTTCGTCGGTCTCCATGCAGCCCGTAGCGAGTTTCAGCTGGTCGAAATAAAGGCCGAAGGCGGTTCCCTGGCGGTTGCGGGCAATGGAGCGTTCGAACGCGTGGGCGATGCCCTCCAGCGCAAGAAGCTGGCGCGCCATCGCGGTGGCGCGAAGGGATTCGACGGCTTCATGGAGGGCGGGCAGGGTCATCGTGCGCCAATCCTCTTCCAGCCGCTCGATCCGCGTGTAGAGATCGGCGCATACGGGTGGAACGGTATCGTTGCGAAGCTGCATGATCCTTGGCTCCTCGACAGTCGGGATGCCGTTGTGCGCTCTTATGGTTAGCAAAAGGTTAAGGCTGCCCGGGCACTTCGCCCAAGCATCGACTATCGATGAGCGAGAGTCTCTCGGATTTCGGCCAGTTCGATATTTATGCGGTCGCGCATCGCGAACAATCTCGGATCGCTCTCGACCGCTTCTTCGAACGCGGCGTTGTCGCTGCGGATGCGATAGAAGGACTGCATTAACATATGGTGCGTGGCGACAAGGTCCTTGTTTATTCCGATCAGACGCCGCGCGGCAATATTCGCATCAAGGGCGACAACCGTGGCGTCTATTCCCATCGCAACATTGTGCGCCTTTTCGGGCGGACTAACGGCGCCCGCCGGCAATGAAAGCATTGCCGAGATGTGGTCGTAAAAGATATTCGGCGAATCTCTCATTTCCTCAAAATCGAGAAACTCGACGCGGCCGTGAAAAAGGGACGAGATCTTTTTGCGCGAGGATGTCCGGTCAAAATTCCGAATTCTAGCCGCGAAGAAACTCTTCGGATATTGAGCCAGCCCGGCCCTTGTAACCGCCATTTTGTAGTGCGATTCGAAGCGTTCGTCGAGTGGACGCCAGACCACTAGAATGGCGGCCTCCGGATATTCAGCCAGAGCCGTGGCCAGCTTGGGTGATCTGCCCGTTACAAGGGCCTCGTGGCTTATGAATGTCGGTTTGGAGATCGCTGCGGGGACAATCCGCGACAACGCGTCCGATATGGCTTTTGCACTTGCCAGCGAAGTTTCCTTCACTGCCTTGGCCGAAATGAAGTCAACGTGCGGGGAGGATTTCACTGCCTTTTGCAAACTCGTCGAACCGGATTTCATCAATCCGACATGAAAGACTAGGGAGGCCATCGGCGAACGTTTAGCTTTACCCTTCGCGGTAGCAAGGCTTGCGTGCGGATTGGGCGCGCCTCGAACCGACCTGAGACTATGCCCGGCTTGACATTTGGCCGCTTCATGGGCATTTGGCCGCGCTTCGGGCGGGCGACCGCTATGCCGCCTTCAACAGCCCGCGTCAGTCAATTTTAAAGTGAAAAGGTTCAGGCGATGGCCAAACCAGCGACCGTGAAAATCAAGCTCGTCAGCTCGGAAGGCACGGGCTTCTTCTATGTGACCAAGAAGAATCCGCGCAATCTGACGGAAAAGATGGTTATGCGGAAATATGATCCCGTCGCGCGCAAGCATGTCGAGTTCAAGGAATCGAAGATCAAGTAAGCGCCTCGCGCTTTCATTTTCGAAGACCCTGCCCGTTTCGGGGCGCTAGATCAGCGTCCGCACTTCCTCGATAAATTTCATCACCGATATCGGTTTCGAGACATAGCTCTCCGCGCCCGCCGCGCGGATGCGCTCTTCGTCGCCTTTGGCGGCATAGGCGGTCACGGCCATGATCGGGATGGCCTTGAGGCCCGCATCGCCCTTCAGCTCGCCGATCAGGTCCAGTCCCGATACGTGCGGCATCTGGATATCCATGATGATCAGGTCAGGCGCATGGCTTTTCGCCGCGGCCAGTGCCTCGCGCCCGTCACTCACCGGCTCGGCGGTGTAGTCATGCGCGCGCAGCAGGTCGCAAAAAAGTTTCCGGTTAAGTTCGTTGTCCTCGACAACGAGCACCTTTTTCGCCACGTCCCACCCCGGTTCTACAAGCATATTATCTAGGCCATGATGCCCATGGATACAAATGACGAAATCGCGGACGACGCGACGACGCTGGCGCTCAGGGCGCTGGTCTGGACGCTGAGCGACGAGCGCCGCGCCGACCGGCTGCTGGCGCTGACCGGGCTGACGGCGGCGCGGTTGCGCGACGGCCTGGCCGAACCGGCCATGCAGTCCGCCGTTCTCGCGTTCCTCGAAAACCATGAGCCCGATCTTGTCGCTTGCGCAGAGGCGATCGGCGCCGCGCCCAAGGCGCTGATCGATGCGCGACGGGCGCTCGACACATGAATCGACCGCTTGTCATCTGCGACTGCGATGAAGTGCTGCTCCATATGGTCAGCCATTTCAGCGACTGGCTGGGGGAGGCCCACGACCTCGATCTCCGGATCGAGAGCGGCAGCTTCGCCGATGCCGTGCGGCCGCGCGATGGCAGTCCGCCGCTCAGGGGCGACGAAGTATGGCCCCTGCTCAATGCCTTTTTCGATACCGAGATGGACCGGCAGACGATCGTGCCCGGCGCCAGCGAGGCATTGATCGAAATATCCGAACATGCCGAGATTGTGATCCTGACAAATCTGCAGGACGAATTCCGCGATGCGCGCGCCGCGCAGCTGGCGCGGTTCGGTATCGAATTCCCGGTGCACACCAATCAGGGCGGCAAGGGCGAGCGGGTCGAGACGCTGCTCGCCGATCATGCCGCGCCGCTTGCTTTCTTCGTTGACGATCTCGGTCAGCATCATGAATCGGTGGCTCGCCGCGTGCCGCATGTCTGGCGGCTGCAAATGATCGCGGAACCGTCGCTTGCCGTTCACATCCCGCAAGCCGAACATGCCCATGCACGGATCGATGACTGGCATGAGGCGCGGCGGTGGATTATTGATCATATTGTCGAGGGAGAATCTGCGTGAGCGGGACGATTGCTGAAAAGCTGGAACAGCTGGGCATCACGCTGCCTGATGCAGCGCCCCCGGTCGCATCCTATGTCCCAGCCGTCGTGCAGAATGGCATGATGCATATCTCCGGCCAGCTGCCGTTCGAAAATGGCGAGCTGATGCAGGGCCGGCTCGGCGAGAATCGCGACATCGCTTATGGCATTCGCGCGGCGCGGGCTTGCGGCGTCATGCTGCTTGCCCAGATGCAGGCGGCGCTCGGCACGCTCGATCGGGTCGACCGGATTGTGAAACTCGGCGTGTTCGTAAACTCCGCCCTGCATTTCGTCGATCAGGCGCAGGTCGCCAATGGCGCATCGGAACTGATGCAGGATGTGTTCGGCGAGGCCGGGCGTCATGCGCGAGCCGCCGTTGGCGTCGCCGTGCTGCCGCTGGGCGCCGCCGTCGAGATCGATGCGATCGTCGCGGTCAAGGATGGCTGATCTCGCCTTCCTCGCGCGCGTGCCTTTCACGCATCGCGGCCTCCATGGCGGCGGCATCGTCGAGAATAGCCGCGCCGCTTTCGAGGCCGCCATTGCCGCCGGCCACGGCATCGAAACCGACGTGCAGGTCTCATCCGATGGCGCAGCGATGGCTTTCCACGACTACGATCTCGACCGGCTGACCGCCAAGAGCGGCCCGGTGATCGAACGCACGGCGAAGAAGCTCGGCAAGATCAAGCTGGCGGGCACCGAAGAAACCATTCCCACGCTTGCCGAGATGCTGGCGCTGATCGACGGACGCGCGCCGCTGCTGATCGAGATCAAGACCAAGGGCCGGAAGCTCAAAAAACTCTGTCGTTCGGTCGCGGAGGCGCTGCAAGACTATAAGGGCGAGGCGGCGGTGATGTCCTTCCACCCCGAGGTTGGCCGCTGGTTCGCGAAAAAGGCGCCGGGCATGGTGCGCGGGCTTATCGTCAGCGAACAGGGCGAAACGAGCCTTGCCGAACGATTGAAGGGGCCGGTTCAGCGCTCGCTTTCGGTGATGCGGGCGACACCGCAATTCCTTGCCTATGACCAGCGCGATTTGCCCTCATCCTTCGCCCGCTCACTGCGGCTCGAAGGTATGCCAGTGCTGACCTGGACAGTGATCATGGGCGCCGACAACAGCATTGCCGCCGAGGAGGCGGACCAGATCATCTACGAGCAGCCATGAGCGAGGGCGATCCCGAACCGCTCGTCGCGCGCATCGCGGGCAGCGTCGGATCGCTCGACGCCGGGGAATGGGATGCCTGTGCCGGAACGGACAATCCGTTCCTCAGCCATGCCTTCCTTTCGATCCTCGAAGACTCAGGCAGCGTGTCCGCGCTTACCGGCTGGCGGCCGTTGCCGATTACCATAGCGGGGGCGGACGGGCGGCTCGATGCAGCGGTGCCTGCCTATGTGAAGGGGCACAGTCAGGGCGAATATGTGTTCGACCATAATTGGGCCGATGCATGGGAGCGCGCGGGCGGGCGCTATTATCCGAAGCTTCAGATCGCCGTGCCGTTGACCCCGGTGCCGGGGCCCCGGTTGCTGGCGCGGGATAGCGCGCGGATCCCGGCGTTGATCGCGGCGCTGGAAACCGTGACGGCCGACAACGGCATGTCCTCGGCCCATGCGACCTTCATTTCCGATGAGGATTTGCCTTGGTTCGAACATGCCGGCTGGCTGATCCGCGAGGGCAGCCAGTTTCACTGGCAGAATGACGGCTATGAGACGTTCGACGATTTCCTGGCCGCGCTCTCATCGCGCAAACGCAAGGCGATCCGCAAGGAACGGGCGCGGGCGGTCGAGGGGCTCACGATAGAACATGTCACGGGCGCCGCGCTGACCGAGGATCATTGGGATATCTTCTGGGAATTCTACCAGGATACCGGCGCGCGCAAATGGGGGCAGCCCTATCTCACGCGCAGCTTTTTCTCGCTGCTGGGCGAACGGATGGCGGAACGAACGCTTCTGATCCTCGCCAACCGCGACGGGCGGACGGTAGCGGGCGCGCTCAACCTGATCGGCGCCGATACGCTCTATGGCCGCTATTGGGGCTGTATCGAGGACGTGCCCTTCCTGCATTTCGAGCTATGCTACTATCAGGCGATCGATGCGGCTCTGGAGCGCGGGCTCAGCCGGGTGGAGGCGGGCGCGCAGGGGTCGCACAAACTCGCGCGCGGATACCGGCCGGTGCCGACTTGGTCGGCGCATTTCTTCCCGGATCGCAACTTCCGCCGCGCCGTTGCCGACTATCTGAATGCGGAACGCCAGGCTGTCGAACGCGAAATCGAGTTTCTCGGAGACATGACGCCGTTCAGGGAGGCCTGAGTACAGCTCCCAGGATAGCGGGCACAAAAAAGGCCGCTCGAAAGCGGCCCTTTTCGGTTCGAAACTATCGGCGCTTCTAGTGCGTACCGTCACGCTCCAAGCGCTTGCGCTCCAGCTTGCGGGCGCGGCGAATGGCGGCGGCGCGTTCGCGCGCGCGCTTTTCAGACGGCTTTTCGTAGTGACGACGCAGCTTCATCTCGCGATACACGCCTTCGCGCTGCAGCTTCTTCTTGAGCGCGCGGAGCGCCTGATCGACATTGTTGTCGCGGACCGAAACTTGCATAAACCCGTCTGTCTCCAATCGAACCGTCTGGCGTGCCGCAGGCCTATCGCCGGCGGTTTCCAGTTATATGCTACAAAAGCGATTATGCCGCGGAACTTGTTCCGCAGCGATCAAGGTGGGCGAGCTAGCAATGAAACAGCCCGATTTCAAGCAAAAAGCACATAGGTGCGCTCTCGACATCCGGCGCGCTTTGGGCGACACTTTCGGCAAAACAGACCATCCCATGGCCACCGACAAGGCCAAAAGGATGGCCGAAAAGATGGAGAATCCCGATGGCCACGAAGATCGACCCCTCGAACGACCAGATGACCGACGAAGAATGGAAGGTGCGGCAGGAACTTGCCGCCTGTTACCGCGTCTTTGCGATGATGGGCTGGGACGAATCGATCTACAACCACATCACCGTGAAGGTGCCCAACGAAAAGGACGCCTTCCTCATCAATCCCTTCGGGCTCCATTTCTCCGAAGTGAAGGCCTCCAACCTAGTCAAGATCGACATCGACGGCAACAAGCTGTGCGACAGCAATTATCCGGTGAACAAGGCGGGCTTCGTCCAGCACAGCGTGTTCCATCGCCACCTGCATGATGCGACCTGCATCATCCATACGCACACCACCGACACCATGGCCGTCTGCGCGCTGGAGGAGGGGCTTCAGCCCGTCAATTTCTACGCCTGCAATTTTATCGGCCGGATTGCCTATCACACCTTCGAAGGCGTTACGGTGCGCGAGGAAGAGGGCGAGCGTCTGATCGAAAATCTCGGCGACAAGCGCATATTGATGTTGCGCAACCACGGGCCCGTGGTCATCGGCCCGACCTTGCCGATCGCCTTCGTCCAATATTGGGCGCTGCAACGCGCCTGCGAAATCCAGTGCAAGACCCTGGCGATGGGCAAGCCGGTTCGCGTCCCCGACGATGTCATCGCCGTCCATCAGCGCGACCTGTTCCAGACCCAAGCCTCGGCCGAACCGGGCCGCGCTGATTTCGACGCGATGGTCCGCCGGGTCGACAAGATCGACACGAGCTGGCGCGAATAGGGATCGGGGAGCCCGGCATGATGATCGTCTCCCTTGCCCTGATGCTCCAGTCGGCAGGGCCGGTCGCCGCGCGCGGTACCACGGGATGCGAGAGCGGCGATGGTGACGTTCAGCCTGCCGTTTTGATTGAGCCGGCGACCGGGACGACCGCTGTGCGCAAACCGCTTGTGGGGCCGCGCCGCGAAGGGCTAGACGCAAATCCATGACCCGGATGACCGTCAACGGCCAACCCGTCCATTACCGGATGGATCCGCGCACGCCGCTGCTCTGGGCGCTGCGTGATGCTTCGAACCTAACGGGCACCAAATATGGCTGCGGCATCGGCTTGTGCGGCGCCTGTACCGTGCATCTCGACGGCCGCGCGATCCGATCGTGCCAGATTAGCATTGCCGATGCCGAGGGCGCGGTCGTCACAACGATCGAGGAGCTTTCGCGATCGCGCGACCATGCTGTCCAGCAGGCATGGATCGAAAACATGGTGCCGCAATGCGGCTATTGCCAGTCGGGCGTGATCATGGCTGTCGCCGCGCTGCTCGATAGCAACGCCAATCCGACCGACGAGGAAATCGACGCGGCGATCACCAATATCTGCCGCTGCGGAACCTATCCCCGGATGCGCGAGGCGATCCGGCTGGCGGCCCGCGTCGCGCGCGGCGAGGAGCGGCTGGCCTCTGCGCCGCCGCCCGGCGTCGATCCCGGCGATGCCGCGCGCAGTGTGGAAGCGCTGACCCCGCCCGAAGAAGGAGCGGAGGTCGATCCCGGCCGTATCGTCAACGAATAAGCGGGCCGGGCGCGCCATTAACGAAATCTTGCTGTTTCCTGACTCACGGGTTCAGGCTCGTCTCATGGCGGCGCTGCTAGTCCGGCTACACAGGTGGCCGAACCGTGCCGCCGCAAAATGAGGAGTAGTAACATATGCGTATCAGGACGATCGCACTGTTGCTGGCGGCGAGCGCGGGCATTCCAGCGCTGATGGCGCCGGCACAGGCGCAAAATGTTCGTGGACTGGGCGTTGAGACCAACGCCAGGGCCGAAGTCGCCATGCTGCAGCAGAACGACCGCCGCGCCGATCGCGGTGAACGCCGCAGCAATCGCGACGGACAGGCTCGGCAGCGCGGCAATCGCAACGGGCAGGCCCAGCAACGCGGCCGTGATCGGCAGGCTGTACAGCAGGGCAACGGCGATCGCGCCCAGCGCCAGGAACGCCAGGCCGATAATCGCCAGGTTCAACAGCAACGTCGGCAGAATGTGGCGCAGCAACGGCAGCGCCGCGTCGACCGTTCCCAGAACCGTCAGCAGAGCCGCTTCGACAATCGTCAGAACCAGCGTCAGGCCCAGCGGAACGTAAACCGCCGCGATGCCCGGCAGGACAATCGGCAGGATCGTCGTTGGGATCGCCGCGACAACCGCCGCGATGCCCGGCAGGACAACCGGCAGGATCGTCGTTGGGATCGCCGCGATAACCGCCGCGATGCCCGGCAGGACAATCGACGGGACCAGCGTTGGGACCGCCGCGACAACCGCCGCGATGCTCGGCGCGACAACCGGCAGTGGAACCGCAGCTGGCGCAACGATCGCCGCTACAACTGGCGGGACTATCGGCAGCACAACCGCAATGCCTACCGGCTCGGCCGTTACTATGCGCCCTATAACGGCTATCGCTATCGTCGGTTCAACATCGGCCTTTATCTCGGATCGGCCTTTTACGGGTCGCGCTACTGGATCAGCGATCCCTGGGCCTATCGGCTGCCAGCAGCCCACGGACCCTATCGCTGGATCCGCTATTATGACGATGTGCTGCTCATCGATGTCCGCAACGGCTATGTTGTCGACGTGATCTACGATTTCTTCTGGTAGATCGGCGGCACACCTGATCGGCAAGACGGCCCGGAGCGCACAACGCTCCGGGCCGTTCCCTTTCGCCCTTTGCACGAATCGTCCCATTTGATACCGGGTCGGCCATGACCATCACCGACAAATCCGTGCTTGCGGCACGTAACCAGGCGATCATCGCGCATATCGCCGGTCAGCCCGATGTCCGGAAGGTGCCGGTCAAGCAGATAGACATCTTCACCTGCCCGGATTTTCTCGATGACGAGGAGTGCCGGCTGCTGGTGGAGAAGATCGATCGCGATGCGCGCCCTTCGACATTGCTATCGACCACCGACGATACCGAATTCCGCACCAGCTCCTCGACCGATTTCGATCGGCAGGCGCCGGAGATCGATGCGATCGAGGAAAAGATCGTGCGCTTCATGGGGATCGCCAAGGACAATGGCGAAACGATCCAGGGCCAGCGTTACGAGGTCGGCCAGCAATTCAAGCCGCACAATGACTGGTTTTACGAAACGCAGGACTATTGGAAGGAAGAGCGCAACCATGGCGGCCAGCGGATCTGGACGGCGATGGTGTTCCTTAACGACACGCAGACGGGCGGCGCGACGCGCTTCAAGCGGCTCGGCAAGATGTTCCACCCGGAAAAGGGAAAGCTCTTGTGCTGGAACAACCTGACCGCGGAGGGCGAGCCCAATGAATGGGCGCTCCATCAGGGCATGAAAGTGCGCCAGGGCGCCAAATATATCATCACCAAATGGTTCCGCGAATTGCCCTGGGTGAGCGGCGGTGCGAGCGCGTATTGAGCGCTGCCTACGGGCTGCGTATTGCATTCCAGGATATGTTGCATTTCGCCGAAGGGCGTTGCGCGCCGGTCAAAGACTGGTTGACCGATGAAGGCGCCACCGTTGCCATGCCGCAATCACTGATTTATACGACTAATACACTCTTTCTTTCGGAGATCCGATCCATGAGTCGCAAACTTCTATTCCTCGCCTCGGCAGCCGCGCTGTCCGTCTTTTCCGTCCCGGCTTATGCCGATCACCATGAAGGCGCAGAGGCTACGGCCGAGGCCGCCATCACCGCCGACGAGCAGTTGCGCGCGCTGTTCGCCGAGAGCGATGAGGACGATCTGCGCCGCAATCCGATCGGTGCAATCTTCCGCGGCGACATGCGTTACGCCGATCATCTCGGTATCTATCTGTCCGACGAATATTATGACGGCGAGCGAGCGGCCGCCCAGGCCCAGCTCGATGCTCTCCATGCGCTGGACCGTGGAGCGCTCTCTCCGGTTAACCGGATCGCATACCGCATTTTCGAGCTGGATCGGGAAGAGCAGCTGCGCGACCTGACACCGGAGATGATGGCGCTCACCGTCGTGCGTCCGGTCAACCATTTCTCGGGTTTTCATACCTTCTACCCCACTTTCGCTTCGGGGCAGGGCGCGGCGCCGTTCAACACGATCGAGGATTATGAGAACAATCTTTCGCGCCACCGCGAATTCCTGATCAATCTGGATCTTGCCATCGATCGGTTCCGCGAAGGTATGGCCTCGGGTGTCGTCGAAACGCAGCTGACGGTGTCCAACGTCATCGATCAGCTCGACACGCAACTTGCCATGGACGTCGAGGAATCGCCCTATTACGCGCCGATCAACAGCTTCCCGGAGGATTTCTCGTACGAGGACAAGGCGCGGCTGACCGCTGCCTATCGCGCGGCGACCGAGGAAATCTATGCCGCCTACACGCGATTCCGGGATTTCATGCGCGACGAATATCTGCCCGTGGCGCGCGAGGGCGTTGGGCTGACCCATATGCAGGGCGGCGACATGCTCTACGCCCAGCTGGTGCGCGACACGACGACGCTCGACGTCACGCCGCAATATATCCACGATCTCGGTCTCGCCGAAGTGGCGCGCGTCACGCGCGGGATGGAAGGCGTGCGCGACGAGGTCGGCTTCGATGGCACTTTGTCCGAATTTTTCGAATTCATCCGCACCGATCCGCAGTTCAAGCCCGAAAGCCGCGAGGCGCTGACCGAAGGCTATTATGCCATCGGCCGCGAAGTGGACGGCCATATCGCCGACTATTTCTCGATACTGCCACAAAGCCCGCTCGAAATCCGGCCCTATGAGCCGTTCCGGGAACAGCATGAAGCGGGCGGTTCCTATCAGTCGGGCACGCCGGACGGGTCGCGCCCCGGCGTCTTCTATTTCAATGCCTATAATCTGCCCGAACGGCTGACCCCGGGCATGACGACGCTCTACCTTCACGAAGGCGCGCCCGGCCATCATTTCCAGATCAGCCTCGCCCGCGAAAATGAAGAACTGCCGGCGTTTATGCGCTTCGGCGGCAATACGGCCTTTGTCGAGGGCTGGGCGCTTTACGCCGAGACGCTCGGCTATGAGATGGGTTTCTACGAAGATCCCTATCAGCGCTTCGGCACGCTCAATGACGAGATGCTGCGGGCCATGCGGCTGGTCGTCGATACCGGCATCCATGCGCTCGGCTGGACCCGCGAACAGGCGATCGATTACATGCTGGAACATTCCGGCATGACGCGGACCGAGGTCGTTTCCGAGGTCGAGCGTTACATCGCCATTCCCAGCCAGGCCGTCGCCTATAAGGTCGGCGCGCTGACCATCCAGGCGTTGCGCGCGCAGGCCGAAGAAGCGCTGGGCGACAATTTCGACATCCTTGAGTTCCATAATCAGGTGCTCAACACCGGCGCGCTGCCGATGGCGGTGCTGCAGGAGAAGATTTACGACTGGATCGAGGCCCAGGGCGGTACGCGGCCGGGCGGCGTCGATCTGATGGCGGTGCAGGCCGGCGGGTAGCGGACCGGTGACGGGATCGAAATTCACGCTTGTTCGGTGCGACGAGGCGGGGAAGCCCGTCGCACCGACGGCCGCGCTCCCGGATGCCCTTGCCGAAAATTGTGCGGCAACGGCGGCGCTATTTGCGAATATCGGCTATAATCCGCCCTGGGTAGGCTATATCGCAATCGCCGATGCGACGCCGGTCGGCGGCGGGGCCTTTGTCGGTGCGCCGCGGGACGGCTGTGTCGAGATCGCCTATTTTACGCTGGAAGCGTTTGAGGGGCTCGGCAATGGCGGCAACGCGGCGGCGGCGCTCGTCGACATCGCCCGGGAGGCCGACCTGTCGACCAGGATCACGGCGAAGACCTTGAGAGAAGACAATCCCTCCGTGAAAATCCTCAGGGGCTGGGCTTCGAGCAGTTCCGCGAAGTCGAGGACGAGGACGCGGGAACCGTGTGGGAGTGGCGGTTGACGCCCAAAGATTGAAGCCCGCTATGGAAGATCTGGTCCCAGATCTTCGGCGAGATCGCGTGGTCTAACGAAGCGGAGAAGCCTGCCGGTGGCCGGGCGGATATCGGCCCAGCTATCGGCATCGAATTCCATTTCGGCGAGGCTGCAAGTCGGGAATTTCTCTTCGACCGCCTCTCGCAGGGTATCGCCGCGCGCGTCCGGCACCAGCAGTAGCACGAGGTCCTCAAGCCCCGAATTATGACCGGAGAGCAGCAGCGCATCAACATCGTCCGATGCCTCATGGACGATATCGAGTAGCGTCACGTTGGAGGCGAGATAGGCGCGCCGGTCCCATTCGGGTTCGATCGGCTCGCCATAGCCCTTGCCGACATATTGCAGCGTTTCGACGACGCGGATGGCTGGCGAGGCGATGGCCGCATCGAAGGCGACGCCTTCTTCGCGCATGTGCCGCCCCATCGTTTCGGCCGCGCGCTTGCCCTTGGCGTTGAGCGGCCGATCGAAATCGCGTTCGACCGGATCGTTCCAGCTCGATTTGGCATGGCGCAAGAGGATCAGGCGCTTCATTCGCTCTCCAAGGAAATGTCCCCCGCCGCCTGTTGCCCGATTTCCGTTACCGAGGAAAGACGGTGCGCGACGCGCGCTACAGCCTCGTCGAGCGGCACCCGCGCCACCGGCGTGCCTTCGGGAAAGGCGGTGAGCAGGCGCGATGGCGTGGCGGCGGTGAGCAGCACGAACATGCCGATATCGTCCTCGCGCCGGATCAGCCGCCCAAAGGCCTGGGCAAGCCGCGCGCGGACGAGGCGATCGACATAGGCGTTGCCGCCATTGGCGAGCTTGCGGGCGGTATGGAGCACGGTCGGCCGCGGCCAGGGCACGGTTTCGAGGACGACGAGGCGAAGCGATTCCCCGGGCACGTCGACCCCGTCCCTCAAGGCATCGGTACCGAGCAGCGAGGCACGTGGATCGTCGCGGAAGATGTCGACAAGCGTGCCGGTATCGATCGGGTCGACATGCTGGGAATAGAGCGGCAGGCCATCGCGCGCGAGCCGGTCGGCGATCCGCGCATGGACGGCCTTCAGCCGCGCGATGGCCGTGAACAGACCCAGGGTCCCGCCGCCCGCCGCCGCGATCAGTTTCGCATAGGCCCCGGCGAGCGCGGGCATGTCGCCCTTCTTGATGTCGGTGACAATCAGCACCTCGCTATGGGCTTCATAGTCAAAGGGCGAGGGCGCTTCGAACCGGTCGGGCGCGAAATCGAGATAGGGCGCTCCGGCGCGCGCGTCCGCCGTCTCCCAGTCTTCGCCGCCTTTCAAGGTCGCCGAGGTGACGATCAGGCCATGCGCGGGCTTGATCACGGTTTCGGCCAGCGGCTTCGTCGGATCGAGCCAGTGACGGTGGAGGCCGATATCATATTCGCGCCCCTCAATCCGGTCGACCGCGAGCCAGTCGACGAAATCGGGATCGGCAGGGCCGCCGAGGCGCGAGAGCAGTGCGATCCAGGCGGCGATCATCTGGCTGCGCTGGGTGAGCCCCATCATCGCGCCCTCGATTCGCGCCCGCGCCTGGCTGTCCAGCCAGTCGGGCGCGTCTTCGAGAACAGCTTCGAGCCGGCCGCGCAAGGTCGCAAGCGGCCGGTGCAGCGCTTCGAGCGCGGTAATCGCGGTGGCCGCCGCAGCAACAAGATGGCCGTCGAGCTCGGCCGCTTCGGTTTCGAGGCCATAGCCCGCATCCTGCGCGTCGGCGCGGGCGTAAACGGTGCCGCGCACGGCAGCGAGGAGCTTCTCGATGGGACCAAGCGGCGCGCCCTCGCCGATCCGCCCCAGCCAATTGTCGCTCGGCAGTTCGGATGCTGCCGCGTTCGCCGCCTCGATCGCCTGGCCTCCCGCCTCGTCATAGGAAGCGACGTCCAGCAGCCGCGCGGAAAGCCCGCGCCGCCGCCCGCGATGGCGGCCCTCGGGGCCGACGATCCAGCGGCGCAATTCGATTGTCTCCTGCCCGGTCAGTGCTGCAGAGAAGGTGGAGTCGGCGGAATCGAACAGGTGGTGACCCTCGTCGAATATGATGCGGGAGAGCGCGCCGCCACTGTCGATATTCTCGGCGCGCCGCCGCTCTGCAAGGATCATGACGAGCGCGTGATTGCCGATGACGATATCGGCATTCTCCGCCGCTCGCGCCGAGCGTTCGATGAAGCATTTGCGATAATGCGGGCAGCCCGCAAAGACGCATTCGCCCCGCCGGTCGGTCAGCGCGGTTGCGCCTGCGCGGCGGAACAATGTCGGCAGCCAGCCCGGCAGGTCTCCGCCGACCATGTCGCCGTCCTTGCTGTACGCGGCCCAGCGCGCGACGAGCTGGGCGAGCACGGCCGCGCGCCCGGCAAAGCCGCCCTGCAGCGCGTCTTCGAGGTTCAGGAGGCATAAATAGTTCTCGCGGCCCTTGCGGACCACGACCTTCTCGCGCCGGATTTGCGGGTCCGGGTAAATTCGCTCGGTCTCGCGGTCCAATTGCCGCTGCAACGCCTTGGTGAAGGTCGAGACCCAGACGACGCCGTCCGCCTGGGCCGCCCAGAGCGAGGCGGGCGCGAGATAGCCCAATGTCTTGCCGATCCCGGTGCCTGCTTCGGCGAGCAGCATGTGCGGCTTGCCGGCGGCGCGGCGCGGTTCGAAGATGTGGGCGGCGGCGCGCGCATAATCGCGCTGCCCTTCGCGGCGCTCGGCGCCTTCTCCGATCAACGCGTCCAGCCGGTCGAGCACGGCATGCTCGTCGATCGTCACGGTGAGCGGCGCCGGGCGGGGTGCCTGATCCTCCCATTCGGGAAGACGCGAGAACAGCCAGCGTTCGGCCTTGGAAGGTTGGGCAATCCGCTCGGTCACCGGCCCGGCCCAAGGCCAGCGCAGGCGGAACAGGCTTTGCGCCGCGCTCCAGGCTCCCTCGCGCTCGCTCCAGCCTTCCCACCCTATCGTGTCGAGCAGATGGCGTGCGGCCTCAAGCAGCAGCATCGCCGCGTCTTCGTCATGCTCGGGTACCGGCAGCCCCAGCGTTCGCGCGATCCCGGCCGGGGTCGGTACGGTGAAGCGGGCGGGATGGACGAAAGCGAAGAGTTCGAGGATATCGAGACCGGAAAGTTCCGCATAGCCGAGCCGCTGTCCGGTCATCGGCGCGTTCAAGAGGATCATCGGCGTGTCGGCCGCCGCCGCGATGGCTTCGCCGGGCCCGACTTCGCGGATCTCGCCATCGGGCGTGGCTATCCAAATGCCGCCATGGGTGGCATGGAGCGCGCGATAGGGTAGATGGACGGCTTGATCTGACACCGAATCCACCCATCGCCCAACCGGAACGAAAGAGCAACATGAACGCCCTGAGCGAAGCCGCCCTCGAATCGAAAGCCTGGCCCTATGAGGAAGCGCGCAAGCTGTTGAAGCGCTATCCTGATGGCAAGCCCGGCGGCGCGCCGATCATCTTCGAAACCGGTTACGGGCCTAGCGGACTACCGCATCTCGGCACCTTCCAGGAAGTCGCGCGGACCGAAATGGTGCGCCATGCGCTGGAGGAGATGACGGGCTGGCCGACCAAGCTCATCGCGTTCAGCGACGATATGGACGGGATGCGAAAGGTTGCCGAAAACCTGCCTAACCGGGATATGCTTGCAGGGCATCTCGACGAGCCCTTGTGCCGCGTGCCCAATCCCTTCGATACCGATGACGAGAGCTTTGCCACGCACAACAATGCGATACTGCGAACTTTTCTCGATCGCTACGGCTTCGATTATGAGTTTCTGGCCTCGTCGGACTGCTACCGGTCGGGCCGGTTCGACGACACATTGCGCCTCGTGCTCGAGCGTTACGGCAAGATCATGGACGTGATGCTGCCGACCTTGGGCGAGGAACGGCGCGCGACCTATTCTCCGGTGCTGCCGATTTCACCCAAAAGCGGCAAGGTGTTGCAGGTGCCTGTCGAGGTTGTCGATGCGCAGGCCGGCATGGTCCGTTTCGTCGACGAGGGCGAGCCGATCGAACATTGCATCCTGTCGGGCGGCGCCAAGCTGCAATGGAAGGTAGATTGGGCGCTGCGCTGGGTTGCGCTCGGCATCGACTATGAGATGGCGGGCAAGGATCTGATCGATTCGGTGACGCAAAGCTCGAAGATCACGCGCGTGCTAGGCGCCAAACCTCCTGACGGGTTCAATTATGAGCTGTTCCTCGACGAGAATGGCGAGAAGATTTCGAAGACCAGGGGCAACGGCGTCACCATCGACGAATGGTTGACCTATGCGCCCGAGGAATCGCTGCATTTCTACATTTATCGCGAGCCCAGAAAGGCGAAGCAGTTGAGCTTCGGGATCATCCCCAAGGCGGTCGACGAATATTACCGCTTTCTCGATGCCTATCCCGGCCAGGAGTGGAAGGAGAAGCTCGGCAACCCCGTGCATCATGTCCATGGCGGCAACCCGCCCACCGCGAACATGCCGATCAGTTTCGCGTTGCTCCTCAATCTAGTCAGCGTCTCCAATACCGATGACAAGGATCTGCTCTGGGGTTTCGTGCAGCGCTACGCGCCGGATGCCTCGCCGGAGACGCATCCCGCGCTCGATGCGCTGATCGGTCATGCGCTCGCTTATTTTCGCGATTTCGTCGCCGATTCGCTCGAGCGCCGCGCGCCCGACGAGCGCGAGGCGGCGGCACTCCGCGATCTCGACGAAGCACTGGCTGCCATGCCCGACGATTCGGATGCCGAGATGCTGCAGAACGCGGTGTTCGAAATCGGCAAGCGCCACGAGTTCGATCCGCTGCGCGACTGGTTCAAGGCGCTTTATGAGACCTTGCTGGGATCGAGCCAGGGGCCGCGCATGGGCAGCTTCACCGCGCTTTACGGGATAGACAATGTCCGGCGACTGATTGCCGAAGCCCTGCAATGACGACGCGGCGGACCGTCGAGCAGCTTGCCACCGAGTTGCTCGGAAAAGAGCTGGTCGCCCTTGCTCCCGAAGAACGCAACGTCCTCCAGAGCATCCACGACCGCGAGATCATCAGCGGCGATGCCGCCGACATGGCCGACGAGCAGGCGGGATTCGGGGAGCGGCTCGCCGATCGCGTAGCGGCGATCGGCGGTTCCTGGGGCTTCATCATCGCCTTCGGTATGGTGTTGCTTGCCTGGATGCTGTTGAATTCCGGTATCCTGCAGAACCAGGGCCTCGCCTTCGATCCCTTTCCCTATATTTTCCTGAACCTCATTCTTTCGATGCTCGCGGCGATCCAGGCTCCGGTGATCATGATGAGCCAGAACCGGCAGTCGCGAAAAGACAGGATTGCCGCGAGCCATGATTTCGAAGTCAATCTGCGCGCCGAAATCGATATCATCCGGCTGCACGAGAAGATCGACGGGCTGGCAGCCCAACTGAACGAGCTCGAACATGCCAAGCTGCATCATGAGATCGGCGGGATCGCCGGGAGGCTCGACGCGATCGAACGCGCGATTTCCGGCGGCGCGCGCTAGTCGCCGAGCGCGTCGGCAAGGCCGTTGCGAATAGCCTTGAGCTTGAGCGCGACGTTGGCCGGTATGGCGTCCGCCCGGGGCGTGGAAAATTCGGGTTCCTCGACCTTGCCGGCGAGCACTTTCTGCACGCCCTTGATCGTGAAACCATCCTCGTTGAGCAGCCGGTCTATACGCTTGACCAGAGCGACGTCATCGGGCCGATAATAGCGACGATTGCCCGCGCGCTTCAGCGGCTGGAGTTGCGGAAATCGGGTTTCCCAATAGCGCAGGATATGCTGGGCGACGCCCAGTTCGTCCGAAAGTTCGCCAATGGTTCGAAAGGCTTCGGCGTCCTTCGCCATCGAATCTCCGTTTAGCCGACGTCTGCGATCGCCTCCCGCATGGTCTGGCTGGCACGGAAGGTCAACACCCGACGCGGTGCGATCGGCACTTCGATACCGGTCTTCGGATTGCGGCCGATGCGTTGCCCCTTGTCGCGCAGCACGAAACTGCCGAATCCGGAAATTTTCACATTCTCGCCGTCGGCCAGAGCATCGCACATATGGCTGAGCAGGGATTCAACCAGTTGGGCGGAATCTGCGCGCGACAGGCCCAGCGAACTATGTACGGAATCCGCGAGATCCGCTCGCGTCAAGGTTCCTGCTTCGCTCATCTACAACCCCCTAATCGTATTTCTCGATCACACCTTATCGCAGGACTTCACCATGGGCAAATCCCGCGTTTTAGTATCGAACCACCGATGCGCCCCAGGTGAAACCGCCACCCATCGCCTCCAATACTATCAGGTCGCCGCGCTTGATCCGGCCATCGCGGATGCCGGTGTCGAGCGCCAGCGGCACGGAGGCAGCCGAGGTGTTGGCGTGTTTGTCGACGGTGATTACCACTTTTTCGGGCGGCAGACCAAGTTTCTTCGCGGTCGCATCGAGGATGCGGCGATTGGCCTGATGGGGTACGATCCAGTCGATATCGTCGGTGGTTAGCCCCGCGGCATCCAGCGTCTCGGTGAGCACGTCCGCCAGATTGACGACCGCATGACGAAACACCTCGCGGCCCTTCATGCGCAACTTGCCGACCGTACCCGTCGTCGAGGGGCCGCCATCGACATAGAGCAGCCCGTTGTGCCGCCCATCGGCATGAAGCTTGGTCGCGAGAACGCCGCGCCCGTCTTCCTCCGCGCCCAGCACGATCGCCCCGGCGCCGTCGCCGAACAACACGCAGGTCCCCCGGTCTTCCCAGTCGAGAATACGGCTGAAGGTTTCCGAGCCGATGACGATCGCGTTTTTCGCCATGCCGCCGCGGATCATGGAGTCGGCGACGCCAAGCGCATAGAGAAAGCCCGAGCATACGGCCTGGACGTCGAAAGCGATGCAATCGTCGATGCCGAGCGCGGTCTGGATGATCGTCGCCGAAGCCGGGAAGGTCTGGTTGGGCGTCGATGTCGCCAGCACGATCAGGTCGATCTCGGTGGCGTCGAGCCCGGCCGCTTCCAATGCCCTGCGCGCCGCATCGGTGCCGAGCGAAGCGGTGGTTTCGTCCTCGGCCGCGATATGCCGGAAATGGATGCCGGTGCGCTCGACGATCCATTCATCCGTGGTGTCGACGGTTTCGGCAAGTTCGGTATTACTGACGCGTTTCCGGGGCAGGGCCGAGCCCGTCCCTAAAATCGCCGATCGCAAAGTCATTCGGCTGCGTCCTCGATCGCCTGTTTCGGGAAGTTTTCGAGATCGTTCGCAATCTTCCTCGTGATGTCGGCCATCGCCATCTTGGCGGCGACAGCGATGGCGTTGCGTACGCCATTGGCGTCCGCGCCGCCATGGCTCTTCACCACAAGGCCGTTGAGACCCAGGAACACGCCACCATTATGATAGTTGGGATCGAGCGTGTTTTTCAGCAGCTTGGCCGCCGGCCGCGACAGCATGAAGCCGGCCTTGGATCGCAGCGAGCTGGTGAATGCCTGGCGGATGAGGTCTGCGACGAAACGTGCCGTGCCTTCCACCGCCTTGATCGCGATATTGCCGGAAAAGCCGTCGGTCGCGACGACATCGACATGCCCGCGCGACAACCGGTCGGCCTCGATAAAGCCGGTGAAATCGAGCGGCAGCGTATCGGCGGCGCGCAGCCTTGCTGCAGCGTCCTTCAGCATGCCCGTGCCTTTTTCGTCTTCGCTGCCGATATTGAGCAGCGCGGTGCGCGGGCGTTCGATATCGAGTACGACGCGCGCGTAAGCAGCGCCCATCACCGCGAACTGGACGAGGTTTTCGGCATCGCATTCGGTGTTGGCACCGAGATCGAGCATGACGACGTCATTGTCGCCGAGCGTCGGTAAAAGCGCGGAGAGCGCGGGGCGATCGATGCCTTCCATGGTGCGCAAGGCGACCTTGGCGATGGCCATGAGCGCGCCGGTATTGCCGCCCGAAAGCGCGGCATCGGCCTCGCCGGCCTTCACGGCAGCGATGGCGAGTCCCATCGAACTATCTTTGGAACGGCGAAGCGCCTGGCTTGGTTTGGCTTCGCCCGAAATCACCTCGTCGGAGTGGACGATCTCCACGTTCCGGGCGAGCGCCTTGTGCTTGGAAAGCTCGGAACGGATCCCGGCTTCGCCGCCGAAAAAGGTGAAATGGATGTCGGGGAAGGCTGCGCGCGAAAGCGCTGCGCCCGCCACCATAACCTCCGGCCCTACATCGCCGCCCATCGCATCGATGGCGATCCGCGGCGATTGTGTCATAGGGTTTTCTCCGCGGACCCGTTAGACCTTGGGCTGCATGATCTCGCGGCCGTTATAATGGCCGCACGCCGCACACATATGGTGCGGGCGCTTGAGTTCGCCGCAATTCGGGCATTCGCTGAAGGCCTCGACCTTCAGCGCGTCATGTGCGCGGCGATTGCCACGGCGGGAGGGCGATGTTTTTCTCTTCGGAACGGCCATGTCGGCACCTTAATTACTAGCAATTACAAAAAAATGTCTCTCGCAACAGCATTAGGGGCTTCCCCGGCGGCCATCAAGGCTGCCGTAAGAATACCGGCCGATACGCGAATGAAGTGGCGGGGATATAGCGATTTCGCGCCTCCTTGCAACCTTTATGAACGCGTGCGAGGGCAGGCCATAAGCATATAGGGGAGCGCCATGAAACTCGAAATCACACTGATCATCGCGGCCGCCGCCGCGCTCATCAACATCTGGCTCGCCATGCGGGTCGGCAGGGTTCGGGTTTCGCAGAAGATTTCGGTCGGCGACGGCGGCAACGAGCTGCTCTCGCGGCGGATGCGCGCGCATGCCAATTTCGTCGAGTATACGCCTTTCGTGCTGATCCTGCTTGCGCTTGTCGAACTGGCCTGGGGCACCAATGTCTGGCTCTGGGCGGTTGCAATTATCTACATATTGGGCCGTATCGCGCACGCATTCGGCATGGACGGCAAGGAAAAGCTGCGCGCTGCCGGAACGCTCATCACCATGCTCACACTTCTGGGTCTTGCGATCTATGCCCTCGTCATCGCCTATTCGGGAACGGTGTTCGAAGGTTGGCCGGCGGAGCCTGGCATTAGCGCCTAGCTCGCGAGCACCTGATCGGCGACGAAGCCGTTGGTTTGCCGCTCATGGCCGAAGGTCGACATCGGCCCATGGCCGGGCACGAACGCCGTTTCGTTGCCTAGCGGCCAGAGCTTCTGGGTGATCGAATCGATGAGATCCTGATGGTTGCCCATCGGAAAATCGGTTCGGCCGATGGACCCCTGGAACAGCACGTCGCCGACGATCGCGAAGTTCGACGGCGCGTGATGGAAAACGATATGGCCGGGCGTGTGGCCGGGGCAGTGATAGACGTCGAGCACGACCTCGCCGACCGTCACCGTGTCGCCATCTTCGAGCCAACGGTCGGGTTCGAACACCTCGCCGCGAAATCCCCATTTGTGGCCGTCATCCTCGAGCCGGGAAATCCAGAAGCGATCGGCTTCCTGCGGCCCCTCGATCGGCACGCCAAGTTCCTTCGCCAATATGCCGGTCTGCCCGCAATGATCGAGATGGCCGTGGGTGACGAGCAGTTTTTCGATGGTGACGCCCATCTTTTCGGCTGCGGCCTTGAGGCGGTCGAGATCGCCGCCGGGATCGGTGAAGGCGCCGCGCATCGTCTTGGTACACCAGATCAGGCAGCTATTTTGCTGGAGCGGCGTCACCGGGATGATCGCGGCCTTGAGCGGGGCGGTGTCGGTCATGCCGCCGACATGGCGTTTCGGGCGCGCGCTTGCAACTGGCGAAACCCGTCAGGTCTTGGCATGGAGCGCGGGTGACCCGCTTGATTTCCGCCGAAACGCCTTTCGTCCTGCTCGACGACGCCCGCCCGGGCGGCGCGGCGGCGCGGCTGTTCCGTGCGCCCGTCGAAACGATAGAGGTGCGCGATCATGCCGGGGTTGCGGCGGCGCTTGGTCAGCTGGAACAGGCGCGGGGCAAAGGGCTCCATGTAGCGGGCTTTCTTTCCTATGAGGCGGGGCTTGCGTTTGAGGATCGGCTCGCACCCCTGCGCCGCCCGCTGGAGGATGGTGCGCCGCCGCTTCTCTGGTTCGGGTTGTTCGAGGAGATGGAACGCGCCCCGGCGGACGAGGTGCTCGGCTTGCTGCCCGATCCGGCAGGCGGCTATGCCGCCGCGCCGGTGCCGCGCATCTCGCAGCGCACTTATGAGAACGCCTTCGAAAAGGCGCAGGACTTCATCACCGCGGGCGATATCTACCAGACCAACCTCACCTTCGCCTGCGATGTGCCGGTCGCCGGCGATCCCTTGGCGATCTATGCGCGGCTGCGGGCGGGATCGCTGGCCGGCTATGGCGGAGTCCTGTGGACCGGCACGCACTGGCTGCTTTCGCTCTCGCCCGAGCTGTTCTTCTCGCTCAAGGACGGCGCGATCACTGCGCGGCCGATGAAGGGGACGGCGGTCCGCCATGCCGATCCCGATACCGACCGCGCGGCCAGCGAGGAACTGCAATCCGATCCCAAGCAGCGCGCCGAAAATCTGATGATCTGCGACCTGCTCCGCAACGATCTCTCTCGCGTCGCGGCGGACGGTAGCGTGCAGGTGCCCTCGCTCTTCCATGTCGAAAGCTACCCGACCGTCCACCAGATGACCTCGACGGTGACGGCGCGTCTGGCCGACGGGATGAGCGCCGCCGATATCGTGCGCGCCATCTATCCCTGCGGCTCGATCACCGGCGCGCCCAAAATTCGCGCGATGGAGATCATCCATGGCTTGGAAGCTGACCCGCGCGGGCCCTATACCGGGTCTATCGGTTGGCTCGGTCCCGATGGAGATGCCGCCTTCAACGTCGCGATTCGCACTTTGGTGCTGGCGGACGGGGCGACAAGGGCGACGCTGGGCCTGGGCTCGGGGATCGTGGCGGATAGCCGCGCGGGGGAGGAATGGCGCGAATGTTTGGCCAAGGGGGCTTTTGTGACTGAAGGACAAGCCGATTTCGACCTGATCGAGACGATGCGTTTCGATCCGGTGGAAGGAGTATGGGAACTCGAGCGCCATCTGGCGCGCGCCAAGGCGGCGGCAGCCGATCTCGGCTTCACCTTCGATCGCCACGCCGCGCGCAACGAATTGCAGGCGGCGACTTTCCGGCTCAGCGAACTCGCCAAGATTCGGCTACTCGTCTCGCGGCGCGGGCGGCTTGCGATCGAAATTCGCACGCTCGGCGAAGCGTCTGACGAAGCCGTGCCGGTCGCTATCGTGACGCGCGATGCGCCGGCCTCGGACTTTCGTCTACGCTACAAGACGAGCGCGCGGAGTATCTATGAGGATGCGCTGGCCAAAGGCGGGACATGGGATGTGCTGCTGGAAGACGGTGAGGGCTATCTCGCCGAGGGCTGTCGCTCGAACATCTTCGTCGAACGGGACGGCACCTATCTGACCCCGCCGTTGTCGCGCGGGCTGCTCGACGGCGTCTTCCGTCGGACGCTGATCGACGAGGGCAGGGCAGTCGAACAGGATCTGACCCGCGCCGATCTCGAAAACGGCTTTTTTCTTGGCAATGCCGTGCGCGGCATGGTGCCCGCACGCCTCGCCTGATCCATCGCGCCTGAGCTAAACGCCGAGCCGATAGAAATCGAGCGCGAGGATGCGTTCGATATGGGCGAGCCACTGGCCGATGCCTTCGTTGGCGCGCACGCAATCGAGCTCGATCACGACATTCTGGCCCTTGCGGCCGGTGCGCACCTTGATGCCGTCGGCCAGGAACACGCTCTTGAGCGCAATGGGCGCCGTGCCATGCGCGCCCACGAGCTTGGGCGCATAGATGTTCGTATCGTCGAAATGAAACTGGCCGCCGGCGCTATCGGTCGCCGGCACATTCTCGATGCCGGTATAGACGGTTGCGCGGTGGGCCGAGGTCGCCGAATCCGAAATGCCGGCATGGCGGAAGAAATCGACCGCCTTTTGCGTGTCGGCCAGCGCGCCGACATCGATATGCTGCCGCGCTTCGAGGAAATCGTGCCAGCGTTCGACATTGTCGAGGCTCGAAAAATTGGAATCGAACAGCGCGCGGAAATTGTTCGCATAGCCGTAGCGCAGATTCTCGTCATCGACGCCCAAGGTGATCAGCTTGACGATCGGGCGGCGCGATCGCGCCATCAGGATCGCATTGGTGAGCAGATAGGCGGCGGCAATCGTCTCGGCGAGATCGGCGCTGGGCGGCAGGTTACGGCAGCGGAGCGCGAAAACGCTCGCATCGCCCGATGCAACATCGGCTATCGCCTCGTCGAAGACGGTCTTCTCGCTGTCGAGAAACAGATTGGGGATATTGGGAAGGCTCGCCATGGTCGGGTCCTTAGAGCACGCTCACCAGCTTGACTGCGATCTCGTCGACCTTGCTGGCGTCGAGGCCGGCGATGTTCATCCGGCCATCGGGTATGACGTAGACGCCCTGTTCCTCGCGCAGCGTCTTGGCGACTTCGGGCGTGACATCGATCAGTGAGAACATGCCGAAGCCCCTGTCGATATAGGTCCAGTCGCGATCCTGCTTGGCGCGCGCGAGGGCAAGCGCAAGCGCCGAGCGGTTGGCGCGGATGCGGTTGCGGATTTCCTCGAGTTCCGCGAGCCAGTCGGCCTTCAGCGCTTCGTCCTCGAAGATCGTGCGGACGATCGAGGCGCCGTGATCGGGCGGCATCGAATAGCTTTGGCGCGCGATCGCGAGGAGCTGCGAGTTTGCCGCGCCGAGCTTCGCATTGCCTTTCGATACCAGCATCGCCGCGCCCGTGCGTTCGCGATAGATGCCGAAATTCTTGGAGCAGCTGAGCGCCAGCAGCATTTCGGGCGCGCGCCCGGCGATCAGGCTGATCCGCGCGGCATCGTCGGCCCAGCCATGGCCGAAGCCGACATAGGCCGCATCGACAAAGGGCATCAGCCGGCGCGCGACGATACCGTCAACGAGCTTGGCAAGCGCTTCGGGTTCGGGATCGATGCCGGTCGGGTTGTGGCAGCTGCCGTGCAGGATGACGACGTCGCCGGGGTTCGCGGCATCGAGCGCGGAAAGGATCGCGTCGACATCCACCTCGGCCTTGTATTTGGGATAGGGATAGCTCTCCGTCGCCGCGCCGATCGCGCCGAGGATCGCGCCATGGTTCGGCCAGGTCGGATCGGGCAGCCAGAAGCGGGCATCGGGGTTGAGCGTGCGGGCCAGCTCGGCAAGCAGCCGCACCGCGCCCGAACCGCCGATCGCCTGCGCGCCGATCATGTCGGTGCCATAGGCGTAATCGGGCAGCACAGCGCCGGAGAGCAGTTCGACGAATTTCTGGTCGCCGCCGACGCCGACATAGGTTTTGGTCTTCTGCTCCTCGACCAGCCGGCGCTCGGCTTCCTTCACCGCGCGCATGACCGGCGTGTTGCCCATCTCGTCCTTGTAGACGCCGATGCCGAAATCGACCTTGTCGGTCCGCGGGTCCTCCGCATAGGCGCGGGTGACGGCGATGATCTGGTCTATCGGGCGGGGCTGCGCATTCTCGAACATCGGAACGGTCTTTCCTACGGGTTGATCGACTTGACGGGGAGGAAGCCGGAATTGGCGTTGCGGACGTCGCTGGCGACATAGCTGCCGAGCAGTTTCACGTAGCGTGCCTTTTCCTCAAGCGCGCCCAGCGCTTCCTGCACCGCTGCATCCTCCAGCCCGCCGCCGATATCGATATAGAAGGTCGGAAGCGCTGTTTCTTCCGAGATCGTATAGGTTTCGAGCGTCGTGATGTTGATGCCGGCATCGCGGAATACCGCCAGCGCCTCGATCAACGAGCCGGGCTGATGGTCGATCTGGAAGATCAGGGTCGTGATATCGCAGCTCGCATAGTCGGGATCGAGCGCGGGTTTTTTGAGCGCCAGGAAACGGGTGTAATTGTTTTTCTGGTCGGCAATGTCGCGTTCGACGACGACGCCGCCGAAAACCTGTGCCGCGACCGAAGAGCCGATGGCGGCGACAGCGGGATCGTTCATCTCGACGACCAGCCGTACCGCATCAGCGGTGTCGACCGTCTCGATCTGTTCGGCGTCGCGGCAATGCGCCTCGATAAAGGCTGAGGATTGCAGGAAGCCCTGGCGGTGGCTGTAGATCCGGTCGATCGAGGAAAGTTCGGTCACCGGGCGCGGGCCGGAATGCGCCTGGATCAGGCAATGTTCGACCCGCTGCATATGTTCGCTGACGATTGCCATTTCGGTCGAGAGGATCAGCCGGTGGACATCGGGAATTCGGCCGCTGGTCGAATTCTCGATGGGGATGACAGCAGTGCTGCGGGTGCCAGCCTCGACCGATTCCATGATCTCGCCAAAGGTGCGCAGCCCGACATGTTCGGCATCGGGATACATCGTTGCCGCCGCCTGGTAGCTATAGGTGCCAGGCGAACCCAGATAGGCGATGGTTTCGGCGGTCATGCGTCATTCTCCAGGGCGTCGATCCGGGCTTTCGCCGTTTCCAGCGTTTCCAGCAAACTCCCGGGGGTCGGCTCGTCGGCCATGGCGGCGATCAGATCAAGCCGTTTTTTGAAAGTTTCGAGCGCTTCGGCAAGGCCCTCGCGGTTGGCCCGGAAGATGTCGGCCCACATTTCCGGGTCGGATGCGGCAAAGGTTGCGATCCCGCGGAAAGAGGCCGGAAGGAGGTCGCGGACATCCTCCTCCGCGAACTCGGCGAGCGCGAAGGCGATCAGATGCGGCAAGTGCGATCCGCGTGCGAGTAGCCGGTCATGCGCCGCCGCTTCCATCTCTACGACCCGGGCACCAAGCGTTTCGAGCAGAGTGTGCGCTGTCGCGAGAGCCTCGGGCGCGGTCGCCTCTGACGGGGTCAGCACAAAGGGGCGGGCGGTGAGGATGTCCGGGGTCGAATGGCCTGGCCCGGTCGAAATGCCGCCCGCGAGCGGGTGGCCGGGCACGAAGCACGCAGTATCCACGCCCGAGGCGGCGATGGCGGCCACGATCTCCGCCTTGGCCGAACCGGTGTCGATGATGACGGCTTCGCCCTCAAGCGCGAGCAAGGCTTCGACTTGGCTCGGGATGGCGGCGATGGGTGTCGCGACGAAAATCGCGTCACAGCCGGCCATGTCGGTAATTCCCCCGACCGATCCCCCGGGATGGCGCTCGGCGACATAGGCGGCGTTGCCGGGGCTCGCATCGTGGACGATTAGCGCTGCATCGGCTATCCTGCGGGCGAGCGCGGCGGCAATCGATCCGCCGATCAATCCGGCGCCGACAAGGCCGATCCGCTGGAATATGCGCTTTTCCATTGCGGCGCTCCTAAAGCGGCTCCCGGCAATAAATGCAAATGCAATGGCGAAAATCTGTAACTTTCACGCGCGCCGCGCCGAAACAGAGTGTGCCGGGCGGGTGTGACGGGCTTCACAGCCGTTTCGCGCGGCATGGGGCAGAACAGGGCGATGACGAGGAAGGATGCCATGACTGTAGATCGACGAACCCTGATGGCCGGCGGCGCTTTCGGCGCGCTGATGACATTGATCGGCTGCAACAGCCGCGCAGATGCGACGAACGGCGGCACTTTCCGCGTGTCGCTGAGCGATGCGCAATGGCGCGAGCGGCTGACGCCTGCCGAATACCGGGTCTTGCGCGATCACGGTACCGAGCGGCCCCATTCGAGCCCGCTCGACGACGAGCATCGCACCGGCGTTTTTGTGTGCGCCGGCTGTGCCAATCGGCTGTTCAGCTCGCGCACCAAATTCGACAGCCGGACGGGCTGGCCGAGCTTTTACCGGCCGATAGATGGCGGCGCGATCGGCACGAGTACCGATCGCACGCTCGGCATGACGCGAACCGAGGTGCATTGCGCCGATTGCGGTGGCCATCTCGGCCATGTCTTTCGCGACGGGCCGCGCCCGACGGGCCTGAGATATTGCATGAACGGCGTGGCGATGGATTTTCGTCCGGTGAGGAGTTGAGCATATGACCGGTAAAATTCTGGCGTCTTTCGTCATAGGCGGCGCGGCTGCTCTCGCTGCTACGGCGGCAATCCTGTTGCCGAGCGCGCCGCAAGCGGCCGAAGCGGCGGTTTCGATCCCTGCGCCTTCGGTCAATGTTCCGGCGAGCGGTTCGCGCCAGACCGCGGTGCTCGCGGGCGGCTGCTTCTGGGGCATGGAAGGCGTGTTCGAGCATATCGACGGCGTCGTCAGCGTAACCTCCGGCTATGCCGGCGGCAGCCGCGCCGATGCGACCTACGCCCGGGTATCGAGCGAACGCACCGGCCATGCCGAGGCAATCCGCATCGTCTATAATCCCAGTGAGATCAGCTACGGCCAACTGTTGCAGGTCTATTTCTCGGTCGCGCACGATCCGACCCAGCTGAACCGGCAGGGACCGGACCGCGGTCCCAGCTACCGCTCGGCGATCTTCCCGCAGGATGCGGCGCAGCGCCGGGCGGCCGAAACCTATATCGCGCAGCTCAATCGCTCGGGCCGTTTCCCGCGCCAGCTGGCGACCCGGATCGAGACCGGCCGCTTCTACCGGGCCGAGGAATCTCACCAAAACTTCATGCGCCGGAATCCGCGGCACCCCTATATTATCGCGCATGATGTGGCGAAGGTGCGCGATCTTCGCGCGACTTTTCCTAACCTCTATCGGCAGCAGCCGGCGACCTGAATTCTACCGGTCTTTTCCTGGACCGGCTCTGGACGCGCCTCTCGGCTGACGGCAGACTCGCTTCGAATGTAGGGGAGAGTCTGCCGTGGAGCGCTTTTTTTGCTGTTTTTTCGATCTGCCTTGTGGGCGTCGCCGCGTCCGCCGGCGCGCAGGGCGCGTCGCAGCTCTCGCCGGTCGTTGAAACCGAATATGGTCGCGTCCAGGGCCTGAGCGAAGACGGCATCCACGCCTTTCGGGGTATCCGCTACGCCGCGCCGCCGATCAGCGATTTGCGGTTCATGCCGCCGGCGGATCCTGAGCCCTGGCAGGGCGTTGCCGATGCCGCCCATCTCGGCGCACCGCGCATGCAGGACTATGCCCCTTCCTGGGCGCGCTGGCCCCGAGCTTCGGGGAAGCAGGGCCGGCGCTGTTGGAAAATTTCCGCCGAAAGCATCCCGACTACAGCCCAACCTATATCGCCACGCGCGCGCGGCAGGCGGGTTTCGTGCAGCGTAGCTTTACGCTTGCCGATGCCCAGGCGAGGACGGGCGATCGCGGTCGCCGCATATGCTCGATATCCCGTTGATGTTCGACAATGTGGAACTTTCGCGGATCTTTGTAGGTCCGGGCGAAGAGCCGCAACGAATCGCCGACATGATGAGCGACGCGTGGATCAGCTTCGCCCGTACCGGCGTTCCGTCGAGCGACGCGCTACTCGACTGGCCCCGCTACGCGCCCGATAGCCGGATGGTGATGCAGCTCGACCTGGAGCCCGGGATTGTCGAGGATCCCGAGCGCGGGGCGCGGGAGATTCTGTCGGCGGGGCGCGACTAGGCCGCCAGCGGAAAGCGCAGCAACCTGTCATTGACCGGAACGAGCGCTTCGGCGCCCGGCCCCGTGGCGCGGACGATTTCCGGGTGCGCGGCGTCGAGCCCGCCGGTCAGCGCACCGAAAGCGGGCAGGATAAGCTTGGTGTCGGACGCGACGAAACAGCGCCGCGCGACATTCTGGCCGCGCACACGGATGCGTAGCTTCGGATGGAAGTGGCCCGATAGCTCCGGCCGCGGATCGGATGGGTCGGCCTCGTGGCGCAGGACGAGGCCATCGACCTCCGCCTCTTCCATAATCCGCCCGCCATGGGCGTCTTCCATTTCGAGATCGTGATTACCGGTGATCCACGTCCATTCCAGCGCCGACGTGAGGCCCGTCAGCTGCGTTTTTGCCCGCTGCGAAAGCCGCTTGCCGCCTTCGCTGTCATGGAAGTTGTCGCCAAGGCACCAGAGTTCCTTTGCGTTCGTTGCAGCCACCAGCGCTTCGAGGTCGGCGAGCGTCGCTTCGCTGTCATAGGGCGGCAGCATCTGGCCGAAACGCGCATACCAGCTCGCTTTCTCGAAATGGAGATCGGCGACAAGCAGCGCTTGGCGCGCAGGCCAGAACAAGGCGGCCTGGGGCAGGGCGATCAGCTCGTGACCGGAGAACGAAAAGCGAACCATTGCATTGCCATAAGGCGCGTTTAGAGAAAGCGGCAAGACTTTTGTCCGGGAGTGCCCATCTGATGAAGAGGAATATCGCAATTGCCGCTGCGTTGGCGGCACTGTCAGCCGTGCCCGATCCGGCGTCCGCCCAAGTTGCGACCGACGAGGCTTCCGATATCGAATGCCTCGCCGCGACGCTCATTATCTCGCAAAATGCCGAACAGCCGGTCGCCGATCAGGCGATGACGGCGGTCATGTATTTCATCGGCAAGATCCAGGCGCGCGGGCTCGACTATACTCTGGCGCTGGAAACCGCGCTCCGGGAGATGACCAATATTGGTCTCGACCGCGCAACCGCGCGCTGCGAGGCCGAGCTGCAGTTCGTTGCCGCCGATATGCAGCGCCGCGGCGACGAGATCGAGGCCCGCGAGCAGCAGGAACTTCGCGAAGGCATGCCGGCGGAATAGATCAGCCCTTTTCCGGAGTGCTGGCATTTTCCACTCGCGCCAGGGCGACGAGGCGGAGCGCCGCCAGCGCGCCGATCACGCCGAAAGGCACGCCAACGGCGCACACCCAGAAACCCGCAGCGGTGACCGACTGCGCATTGGGGCCGCCGACAAATCCCGTCACATTGGCCGCGATGCCGGCGATCGCCGCGCCCGCCGCGCCCCCGGCGTTTCGCATCGCCGCGATGCCGCCCGATCCGGTCGCGCCCTCATGCTCCTCCAGATCGGCCATGACGAGCCGGTTGGCAAAACTCGAATAGAGCCCGAAACCGCCGCCCATCATGGCGCCGCCCAGAAGCACGAGAGGCAGACGGCCGCTGGCCAGGAAAAATGCGAGCAGCAGGAGCCCGATGGGGATCAGCAGGGTCCCGATGACGATCCAGCGCAGCCGCCACTGCCGGCCCGAACCGGCGACGAGCAGCGCCGCAACCGTCCAGACCGCCGCTTCGACGGCGACGACATATCCAGCTTCGAGGGCGGAAAGTCCGTTGCTGAACTGCAAGATGGCGGGCGCGTAAATGCTGAAGCCTATGGCTCCGGCCATTGTCGCGAAATAGGTCGCATAGGCGGCACCGATCAGCGAACCGACATTGCCTGCCTGGCGCGGAAAAAGACGCGTTTCGGCTTTGCGGTCGATGACAAGAGCGAGGCCCAGAAAGGCGGCGCCGGCGGGAACAAATGTCCATTGCAGCCAGGCAAGATCCACGACGCCCGCGCTTGAAAGCAGGACGATGCCGAGTGTGATTAATATCAATTGGACGAAAGGCACGCGCCCGCTCTGTTCGCCACCATGGGCTGGCACCAGATGGATGGTGGCCCAGGCGAAGAGCAGCGCCTGAACCGCGAACAACCAGAACGCGCCCCGCCAGGCGCCGCCATCGGCGAACAGGCCGCCGATCAACGGGCCAACAAAAGTCGCGATGCCCCAGATGGCGGTTGCGGCGGCGAAGATGCGGACGAGAAAGCGTTCGGGAAAGACGAGATGGATGGTGACGAAGCAAAAGCCCAAGACCCAACCGGCACCGATCCCCTGGACGACACGCCCGGCGATGAAAAAGCCGATTCCCTGCCCCGCCGCACTCAGCGCGCAGCCGGCGGCGAGCAGCAGCCCAGAGCCGACCATCGCGCGGCGCAGGCCGATCCGGTCGGCCAGCCATCCCGCGCAGGCGCCTGCGACGACGACGCCGACGAGATAGCCGGACGTCGCCCAGCCGAACCAGGCATAGCCGTCGAGATCGGCGCCCACGCTCGGCATGAGCGTGGTCGTGACAAGCGCATCGGCGGCCTGCAGCCAGACACCGAGCATGATCAGAGCAAAGGCGGGCAGGCGGTCTGCGGAAAGCAGCTCACGCCAGCGTGCCGTGTCTTCCGGTGATTCCGTCATCGATATCGCGTCGTCGACCTGTGATCAATCAGCAGCGGACCATCTCGTGATGGCTGCCATCGGCGAACGTCGCCGCGCCGGCATTCTGACCCATCCAGTAGACGGTCAAGCGCCGTTCGGCGGGGGTTTCGAGCGGTTCGAGATCGCCGCCTTCGCCGCCCGCTTCGGTGACGGTTATCGCAATCTGTCCGTCCTCCAGCGTCCAGCGTCCGGCTTCGCCCATCGCCCAATAACGGCCGTCGGGTTCGAGCGTGAAGCCGCCGTCATTTTCGCAATTGCCTTCGAAATTCCAGGTGCCCGCCAGCCAATATTCGGTCGTATCGGTCATCATCGGCGAGGACGGATCGAGCGGGATGCGCGGGGCGCGATCTTCGGGAGAGCGGATATCGAGTGCGAACCAGCCATTGTCCCCGCCGACGAAGATCGCGCGTTCGGTCACCCCGGGGTTGTCGCAGGTCGCCGGATCTACCCCGTCGGCGATGCACAGGTTGATGCTCCACCGGCAATCGTACCCGGGCTGGCCGGGAACGGCTTCGCAGCCCTCCAGCTCGATCGCCTCGACGGGAACGCCGTCGCCGCCGAGGGCGTTGTGGAGCGCCTGAGCGATCGCACGAGCGCCGGGTTCGGCGCTAGCGGGCATGGCGAGAACCAACAGCAGCGGCAGACAAAAAACGAGACGGGTCATGATCATCTCCTGTGGGCCGACCCTTTTAGGTCATTCTGCGAGCGACGCGCTATAGGCTTCGGCCTCGCGCAGCAGTCGTAGCACATTGCCGCTCCACATCTTTTCGAGATCTTCCTCGCCATAGCCCGCTGCGATCAGCCTCTCCGTGATTTGCGGCAGCGCGGTGATGTCGCGCATGCCGACAACGCCGCCGCCGCCGTCCCAGTCCGCGCCAAAGGCGACATGATCGACCCCGGCGATCTCGATCAGGTGCATCAAGCTCGCCATGAAGGTTTCGAAATCGGCTTCCAGGCGCGGATGTTCGGCATCATAGGCGCGCAGTTCGGCGATGGCGGCTGCCTGTTCCTCGGCCGGCATCTCGGCGAGGCCTTCCAGCGCTTCGGTCAGCGCGTCGCGCGCGGTATCTTCATCGCCGCCGGCCGAAAGATAGACACTGTTGACCGCGATCACCCCGCCCGATTCCGCGAGCCGCCGGATGCGCTCGTCGGTCAGGTTGCGTGGATGATCGAAGATCGCCTGCGGGCCGGAATGCGAAAGAATGATAGGCACTGCGGAAAGCTCGATCATCTGGTCGACGACCTCGTCCGACGCGTGCGAGCCGTCCGGCACAATGCCGAGCCGGTTCATCTCGACGATCAGCTCGCGGCCAAGCGGACTGAGGCCGTGCCAGCGCGGTTCGGGATCGGTCGAGCTGTCGGCGAACTGGTTGTTGCGGAAATGGACGGGCCCCGACATCCGCACGCCGCGATCGTAAAAGCCCTGCAACGCAGAAATATCCTCGCCCAGCGGGTAGCTGTTCTCGATACTCTGGAAGACGAAGCCGCGGCCTTGGGCGGCGATGCGTTCGGCATCGTCGGCGGTCCATGCGGCCTCCAGCGTGGTGGCGTTGGTCGCGAGCATGAGCAGGATTTCGAGCTGGCGCTGGGCGGCGAAAGCACCGGCAGCGGCAAAACCTTCGTCGGTCAATTCGCCCTGCGAGGTGTAGATGACGAAGAAGCCGCCATCGAGCCCGCCCTCGATCATCCGCGGTTGATCGACCTGGGCGATGTCCGTTTCCAGGTTGTGACGGTCGCCCATGCGCCAGCCGGGGCGCGCGAAATGGATCGGCGTGTCGAGATGGGTGTCGAGCGTCAGCAGGTTCTGATGGGCCGTACCGGGATCCTGCATGGCGAGCGCGGGCGCTGCCACCATCGATGCGGCCAGTGCCACCATTCCTTTGACCGTCGCCGGCTGAAACTTCCGCATCGTCGTCCCCTTGCTGAAATCCGGCGAAGACTAGCGCGGCTTTTGCCGGCTGTCGCGGGCAAGCGCGGACCCAAGTACAAAAAATCCGGCATCCGCCCAAGGGGCCAGGCGGATGCCGGAGACCGAAAGATATATCCCCCGGGGGGAGGGGCCTAGAGACCGCGCATCCCGATGCCGACGATCCGGGGCGGATCGCGGTCGTTCATGACGAGACTGATCGCTTCGGTTTGGCTGGTGCCGTTGCTGACCCGCACGATGATCCCGTTCGATGCTTCCTGCACGCCGACCAGCGAAAGATCGCCATGGCGGCGGGCGATGCGGTTGAGCTGTTGCAGCTGCATGCGGAAGCTGGAGCTTGCAACATGCTCCTGCACCCAGCGCGTCCGGTCGCCGTTGCCGCCGTTGAGCGCGGCGACCAGAGATTCGCCGATCTGCTGTGCCGAATGGCCGGTTTCGGATTGGGCGAGCGCGGGGCTCGTGGCCACCGGCAGCCCGGTTAGCGGAAGGGCAAAAGCGGCCAGCGCGAGCCGTACTCGCGCCGTTTTCGTTTTCCTCATTGTGACTCTCCTGAATCTTGGTACGCACCCGAATCATTTCGAAACGAGCTATTGGTGTTGTAGGTGACTATTACAGTCGATAAACCCGGGATTCGACGAGTTGCAGCCTGCGCTCGACGGGTGCAGGCCAAAAAACGACAAATGTCTTAGATCGTCGTCGAAGCGAGACCTGCAAGCGTCAATCGGTTCGCATGGCGATTTCGGCGAGTGCCTCGGCCTCGATCAGCAGCGCGTCGTCAACCGTTCCCTGGGCGACATGTTCGCGGCCGATCAGCACCAACACCGGCACGGCGAGCGGCGAAACCCGGGGAAGGTCGACATGGACCATCGTCTCCTGCGCGCGATCGAGCAGTGAGGCGAGACGGCCGACATCGGTCAGCCTGGTGCGCGCATCGGCCCATGCCGCCTTTAGCAGCAGATGATCGGGTTCATAACGGCGCAGCACATCGTAAATAAGGTCGGTCGAGAAAGTGACCTGCTTGCCGGTCTTGCGCTTGCCCGGATGCTGACGCTCTACAAGGCCGCCGATTACCGCCACTTCTCGGAAGGCACGCTTCAGCAGGTGCGAGCCTTCGACCCAGTCGACAAACTCATGCTCGAGGATATCGGGCGAGAAGAGCCGCGCGGGATCGCGTACGCGCTCCAGCGAATAGCAGGCGAGGCTATAGTCGTTGGCAACGAAGCCAATCGGTTTCAGCCCGGCGGTTTCCATCCGCCGCGTCAGCAGCATGCCGAGCGACTGGTGCGCGTTCCAGCCTTCGAAACTATAGGCGACCATATAGTGGCGATGCTCGTGCGGGAATGTCTCGACGAGCAGCTCGTTGGCCTTGGGCAGGCGGGATCTGAGCGCCTGGATCGTCAGCCATTCCTCGACATCCTCGGGGAAGGCGGCCCATTCGCTGCGGTCGGCAAGGAAGCCGCGCACCCGGTTCGCGAGATGCGTGGTCAGCGGCATCCGCGCGCCCATATAGGATGGGATCCGCGCGGCCTTGGCCGAAGCGCGGACGAGCAGGTCGGTATCCTTGATCGAAAGAACTTCCAGGCTCATGCCCGCGAAGAAAAATGTGTCGCCGGTCGATAGCGAGGCCGCGAATATCTCCTCGACCCGGCCGATTTTGCGGCCGTTCTTGAAGCGGATGTCGAGCATCGGTGCTTCGACGATAATACCCGCGTTGAGCCGGTGCTGCTTGACGAATTTGGGATGGCTGACGCGCCAGATCGTTTGGCCGTCTTCGTCGGTTTCGGGGGTCAGCCGCTTGAACTTGTCATAGGCCTTGAGCGCATATCCGCCGTTCGCGATATATTCGAGCTCGCGGGTGAACTCCGCCGAGGTAAATGCGCGATAGGGCGCGGCTGAGCGGATCTCAGCCAGCATCGCGGCTTCCTCGAATGGGGCAGCGCAGGCGCAGGCCATCAGATGCTGGGCGAGGACGTCGAGGCCGCCGGGGCGGAAAGCGTCGGCGTCTAGCTCCTTCTCTGCGACCGCGTCGAGCGCGGCGCGGGCCTCCAGATACTCGAATCGGTTTCCGGGTACGAGGATCGCTTCCGAAGGCTCGTCTAGCCGGTGGTTGGATCGGCCGATGCGCTGGAGGAGCCGCGAAGCGCCCTTGGGCGCGCCCATCTGGACGACGCAATCGACATCGCCCCAGTCCACGCCGAGATCGAGGCTGGCGGTCGCGACGAGTCCGCGCAGCTCGCCGCGCGCCATCGCGCTTTCCACCTTGCGTCGCGCCTCGCGGGAGAGCGAACCGTGATGGATGCCGATCGGGAGTTGCGCCTCATTGGCCTTCCACAGCTTCTGGAACGTCAGTTCGGCAAGGCTGCGGGTGTTGCAGAAGACGAGGGTCGTCTTGTGGGCGGCGATGATCTCCATCACCTGCTCGGTCGCGTACATCCCTGAATGGCCAGACCAGGGGACGCAGCCTTCGGGCAACAGGATGCGGATATTGGCCTCGGCGCCCGGATCGCCGCGGACGATGGCGACGTTTTCGATCTTGCCGCCGGGCGCCAGCCATTCGGCATAGGCATGCGGGTCGGCGACCGTTGCCGAAAGCGCGACCCGGCGCATCTCCGGCGCCAGCGCCTGCAGCCGCGATAGAGCGAGGTTGAGCAAGTCGCCCCGTTTCTGCGGGGCGAAAGCGTGGACTTCGTCGATGATGACGGTGTTGAGATCGGCGAACAGCGCCGCGCTGTCGGGATAGGAGAGGAGAAGGCTCAAGGATTCGGGTGTGGTCAGCAGCATGTGCGGCGGGCGCTGACGCTGACGGACCTTGCGGTTGTGCGGCGTATCGCCGGTGCGGGTTTCGACGCGGATATCGAGGGCCATTTCCTCGATGGGCGCGAGCAGGTTGCGCTGGACGTCGACCGCGAGCGCCTTGAGCGGCGAGACATAGAGCGTATGAAGCTCGACCGACTGCGTTTCGACGAGATCGGCGATGCTCGGCAAGAAGCCGGCCAGCGTCTTGCCTGCCCCGGTCGGCGCGACTAGCAGCGCATGTTTTCCCGCTCGCGCTGCCGCCAGCATTTCCCGCTGGTGTCGTCTTACGTCCCAGCCGCGGCTCGCGAACCAGCCGTTGATCACTTCCGGTAAAGAAGATTGCTTCGCCATCGCGGCCATATAGGCACGATGCCAAGCCCCGGACACCGGATCGATTCATTTGGGAATTCGTGCCGAACGGCCGTCTGGTGCGACGATGGTTCTGGCGGATCCGCCGAGATACGGGCGGACAGTCTCAAAAATCCGCGATTTCGCCGGGGAGTTGGATATTGCGCTGCACAAAACCGGGACAAAAAAAGGGCCGCCCCGAGGGGGCAGCCCTGAAGTTTAGGAGAGGATGCCTGAAAGGCACGATCTTTGTATGTCTTGCTGCATTTTGCTGCAACTGCGAAAATCACAGATACGATTGCAAATGCTGCAACGCACAAAAATCCCGCGGGAATGTGCGATTCCCTGCGTGAGATCGAATTTTTGGAGGTCGATGAAACGGCAAAACGCCGCTATTTCAAGTGATAGGTGAGTGCCAACTCTATGCAATGAGCGACGGCTTCATCGGGCAGGCTCTCGTCGGACCGGAACACGATCGCTCGCTTGCCCTCTAACCGCAGCGTCTTGTGATAAAGTTGCCGGAAGCGATCGAGAAGGTCGGTATTACAGTGTACGTAGAGCGCGTATTCGCCCGCTGGCTGACCGTGCGCGCTGATGCGGACGGTGGTGCCTGACCGGGTCGTGGACGGCAGATAGGCGGGCTGGTTCCATTTGAGCGTTTCTTCGAGCGGACCCACGGCTTCATTTTCGCGCGCGACGCGAAAGATCAGGCGACGCAGTTCGAGCAGGCGCTTGCGCAAAGTTTCGGGATAATCTGCGAACCGCGCCGCGACCGCTTCCGACTGGAAAGGCGGATTGGCCATCAATGCCCCGCTTGCGCCCCGCGTTCGAGGCCTGAGGCGGCAAGCTGGGCGTCGATTTGCGCGATGAGGCGGTCGAGTCCATCCTCGCTCGACGCTTCGGCGCGGGCGACGAGCACGTCCTGCGTGTTCGATGCACGCAGCAGCCACCAGCCGTCCTCTGTGTTGACGCGGGCGCCGTCGGTGTCGTTGACGTTGGCGCCCTCCGCCCTGAGCCGTTCCAGCACTTCCTCGATCACCGGGAATTTGCGGCTTTCGTCGACCTGGAAGCGCATTTCCGGCGTATTGATCATCTCGGGCAGTGCGCCGCGCAGCTCGGTCACGCTTTTGCCGAGGATATGTGCAGCCGAGATCAGCCGTATCGCGGCGAATAGCGCATCGTCGAAGCCGTAATAATCTTGCGCGAAGAAGATGTGGCCGCTCATCTCGCCAGCCAGCGGCGCGCCGGTTTCCTTCATTTTGGATTTAATCAGCGAGTGGCCGGTCTTCCACATCAGCGGCTTGCCGCCCAGTTCCGCGATGCGGTCGTACAGTGCCTGGCTGGCCTTCACATCGGCGATAATCGTCGCGCCGGGAGTCTTGCGGAGTACTGGTTCGGCGAGGATCGCGAGCAACTGATCACCCCATATCACGCGGCCGGTGCCGTCGATCACGCCGATCCGGTCGCCGTCGCCATCAAATGCCAGTCCGAAATCGAGATTGTTGTCGGCGACGAGCTTTTTCAGGTCTGCGAGATTCGCCTCATCCGTGGGATCGGGATGATGATTGGGGAAAGACCCGTCGATATCGGTAAAGAGCGTGAAATGTCCGCCGGGAAGCCGCCCGGCGAGCCGCTCGACGATGGGGCCAGCGGCGCCGTTGCCCGCGTCCCAACCGATCCGGAATTCGCCGCCCTCATAGCCCGCCATCAGCCGGTCGAGATAGATGTCGGCGATATCGAGGGTTTCGCTGGTACCGGATCCGTCCTCCCAATCACCGGCCGCCGCGATCCGCCCGAGCCCCTGGATATCGTCCCCGAAAAAGGCGCGATGCTGAAATACCATCTTGAAGCCGTTATAGTTGGCGGGATTGTGGCTGCCGGTTATCTCTATGCCGCCATCCACCTCTAGGGTCGCTTCGGCGAAATAGAGCATCGGCGTCGGTCCGCAGCCGACCCGCACGGCATCGCAGCCCGATGCGTTGAGTCCCGCGACGAGCGCCGTCTCCAGCAACGGCGAACTTTCGCGCCCGTCATAACCAACCGCCACCCGGCTGCCACCCGCGCGGCGGATCAGCGTGCCGAAGCTCCGACCGATGGCATAGGCGTCCTCTTCTCCCAGCGTTTCGCCCATGATCCCGCGGATATCATATTCGCGAAGCGTGGTCGGGTGGAAGCTATGGGACATGAGGCGATCGCTTTCGGTTCGTTTGTCGGGCCAGCGCATACCCAGTCCGGCTGGCAAGGGCAAAGGCGGTGTGATAGCCAAAGCCATGGGCTATCTGCTTTTCAAGGCCGCGCTGTCGGGGATCATCATAGCGATCGTTTCGGAGATCGCCCGGCGTAGCCCCGGCTTCGGCGCGCTCGTCGCTTCGCTGCCGCTGATATCGGTGCTGGGGATGATCTGGCTGTGGCGGGACACCCATGATCCGGTCCGCATGGCCGATCACGCGATGGCGACTTTCTGGTTCGTGCTGCCATCGCTCCCGATGTTCGTGGCGATCCCGTTGATGCTTCGGCAGGGCCTGTCGTTTTGGGTGTCGCTTGCCGCTGGCTGCCTGCTGACGATCTTGCTCTATTTGCTGATGACCTGGATTGGCCCGCGCTTCGGCCTCAGGCTCTAGTCGCGCCGCTCGGGAACCCGGTTGCGAATTTCGGAGAGCAGTATCTCGCGCGCGGCGTTGACGCGGCGGGCGAGGTCGGCCGATCCCCCGGCGTCAGGATGGACCTTGGCGATCAGCCGCCGGTGCGCCGCGCGGATCGTTTCCTGATCGGCATCGTCGGGCACGCCCAACAACTCGCGCGCCTCGGTGACCGGCATCCTCGCCCGGCGGAATTGCTGCGAGCGATAGGCGGCCCATAGCGCGACGCCCGAAAAACAGATCAAGGCGAAAATTCCGTTGCCGGTCGCTAGCCAGCGCAGACCGAGAACGACCGCCGCGATCGCCGCGAAATCCCCTGTGTCAGCACGCTTGAGACGACCCGTCTTCCACGCCCAGAGCGTCAAGAGGACGACTGCGATCAGGATCGGGTACATGGCCCCTTATACTGCCTCAAACATATTCTGTGTAACCCCCGTTTCAGGAAGCTGCAGCGCGCCGATCATCTCGCGCAGCTCCTGCCGCGCGGCGACATGGCTGAGGCCGACATTTTCGAAATGGTCGATATCGAGCAAGGTGAGGCCGCTGGGGAAGAGTTCGCGATAGATGACGCGTTCGGATAGCCCCGGGATGACGCGAAAGCCGACCCTGCGCGACAGTTCGTTCAGGGCATCAGCGACACGGAGCATGTTCTTCGCGCCGATATGCTGGAGCCGGTTGCGGAGCACCACCCAGTCAACTTCGCCGCCGCTCTGCGCCTTGTTCTTGCGCGCTTCCCAGACGATTTCGGCATAGAAGCTCGGCCGACGGACCTTGTAGGTCTCGGGATCGACTTCGCCGATCAGGTCGAGATCGACAAAGCTGTCGTTGATCGGCGTCACCAGCGTGTCGGCGCGCGCAGCGGCAATGCGTGCGAGCGGATCGTCGCGGCCGGGCGTGTCGATGACGAGGATCTCGTTGTTGGCGGTGAGCGCATCGATGTTGCGTTCGAAGCTTGCAAGGCTGCCGGCTTCGTTGACCAGGAATTGCGGCATCGGCAGGTCATCGCCCAGCCGCTTCGCGCTGGCTGCGCGGTTTTCGAGATAACGGGTGGTCGTTCGCTGGCGGCTATCGAGATCCAGCACGCCGACCTTGCGGCCGCTCGCCGCCAGCGCGACAGCAGTGTGTACGGCCGTTGTCGACTTGCCGGTTCCGCCTTTCTCGTTGGCGAAGACTATATAATGGCTTGCCGCCAATGGCTTTCCCCCGAAATGCTGGTCGTCCCTTGATTCGGACATCGCGTCCGCGCAAAGGCGACGGACCGGAACTATCGGAGGCGGCACAGCGGTGCAATTGGCGCGGACCCTTGAAACGTTAAGAAAAACGGTCGCGGAGTTGAAAAGCGACGGCGGCACCTTGGCGCTGGTGCCGACGATGGGAGCGCTTCATGATGGTCATATGGCGCTTGTCGCGCGGGCGCGCGAGGTTGCCGATCATGTCGCGGCCTCGATATTCGTCAATCCGACGCAATTCGGTGAAGGCGAGGATCTGGACGCCTATCCGCGCTCGGAAAACGAAGACTGCGAAAATTTGGAGGCTGCGGGGTGCGAACTCGTCTGGATACCGCCGTCACCGGAAGTCTATCCAGCGGGGTTTTCGACGACGGTCCGCGTCGAAGGCGTTTCGGGCGGGCTCTGCGGCGAGGCGCGGCCCGGGCATTTCGACGGGGTGGCGACAGTGGTCGCCAAGCTCTTCAACCAGATTTTGCCTGACGTCGCGCTGTTCGGGGAAAAGGATTACCAGCAGCTCGCCGTCATTCGGCGGATGGCGCGCGATCTCGATTTTACGCTCGACATCGTCGGTGTCCCGACCGTGCGCGAGGCGGATGGGCTCGCGCTCTCTTCCCGCAACGCCTATCTTTCGGACGATGAGCGGCAGCGGGCAGTCGCCCTGCCGAATGCGCTGCGCGAGGCCGGCGAAACGATTATCGGCGGCGGTGATGTGGGCACCGCTCTCGATGCGGCCGGCGCGAAACTCGAAGCCGCCGGCTTTGCTCCCATCGATTATATCGAGCTTCGCGATGCCGACAGCCTCGCCCCGCTCGACCGGCTCGAGAGTCCGGCCCGGTTGCTCGCCGCCGCGAAAATCGGGCGGACTCGCCTTATCGACAACATCGCCGTCGATCCCGACTGACGTCACAGGCCTGATTGCCAACAAAAAAAGTAAGCGCGGCGTTAACCATTTGTTATCCACGGCGCGCCAAACCTTTGTCAGACCGAAGGGTCAGGACAAGGGGACTGGGGTAATGGCACATAGCGTTGAAACCGCGAACTTCCTGATAGAAAGCCGGCTGCGCGACGCTGCCGGGGGCGATATGGACGCCTATTTCGATCTGGGTATCGCCTATTCTGCTGGCAGCGACGGGCTCGATGTCGATCTTATCGAAGCGCATAAATGGTTCAATCTCGCGGCGGTCAACGGCCATGAACGGGCCCAGCAGTGCCGCGCGGAGATTTCCGACGAAATGTCGGCGCGCGAAATCGCCGAAGCACAAAAACAGGCCCGCGCCTGGCTTTCCGAAACGGTACGCCGCGCTGCCTGAATCGGGCTTTCCGGCTGCGGTTGGGCATGACAGACATTCGCCGTCGGTTGCGACGGGGCTGGATTTTTCCGGGGCTGCTCCATAGGGGTGGCCCTTAGTCATATGCGCGCGCGGCGCGCAGTCATAAGGAAGACGCCATGTCGGTCACCGCCGTTCCGCTCCGTCCCATCGAAAAGAGCGCGCTCGTCAAATTGTGGATCGGCGTGCTGGTCATGCTCGCAGCAGCGGCGCTCGGCGCTTGGTGCCTGACAGCGCGCACCGTGGCGATCAACGGCACGGCCGAGCAATTTCTCGCCTGGAATACAGGTCAACCCGGCGTAGAAACGACCGAATCCGGCTTGCAATATCAGGTGATCGAAGAGGGGGATGGCGGCGGCCGTCCGGGCCCCGGCGCCGGCGTGATAGTGAACTATGAGGGACGCCTGATCGACGGCACGGTGTTCGATGTCGGTCAGGAGCGCGGGCTACCTCTCGACATGGTCATCTCCGGCTGGGCCGAAGGCCTTCAACTGATGGATCGCGGTTCGCGCTTTCGTTTCTGGATCCCGCCCGATCTCGGCTATGGTGAAACCGGGCAACCCGGCTCGCCGATCGGGCCGGACGCGCTGCTGATATTCGATGTCGACATGCTCCACTTCATTTCGCGCGAAGAGATGATGCAGATGCAGATGCAGCAGATGGGAATGGTGCCCGGCGACGAGGGCGTTCCGCCCCCGCCCGGCCAATAGGGCAGGCGATGCGTGATGACGATCATCGCCGATACGGTGATGGAATTCGATGTCGATCTGATCGATTTCATTACCCGCGCGCAGTATGATGCGCTCCAGAGCCAGGCGCAGGACTAGCCCCGCCGATGGCGCGCAGTCGGGATATTTAGCCCGGATCGGTGACGAAGCCGTCCTCGGCTTTGGCTCGGCGGGCTTCGTCCTCTTCCTCGTCATTATGTTCGGAACGCCGTTCGAGCGCGGCCTTGGCCATCGCCACGATCGGATCGGCTAGCGCAAGGCCGACGATGCCGAACAGTGCGGCGAACAGGATCTGGGTCGACAGGGTTAGCGCCGGTGGCAGGTCCACCGTGCGCTGGGCGACCATCGGCACGACGACATAACCGTCGAAGGTCTGGACCACGAGATAGATGATGAACGCCCACATGCCCGATTCCGGGCTGTCGCTCAGGCCGACGGCTACCATCAGCACGCCGGTGATGAACGCGCCGATATTGGGGATGAAGGCGAGCAGGCCCGCGATGATGCCGAGCAGCAGCGCCATCGGCACACCGGCGATGGTGAGCAGCAGCCAGGTCAGGAAACCTTCGATGATCATGCCGAGGATGCGCCCGGCGAGCAGCCGCTGGAGCGTCTTCAGCATCCGCGTCGTTGTCTTGCGGAATTCGGGGCGCGATCCCTTGGGCAGCATCCACTGGATGCCGCGATCGTAGATATTGGGATCGATGGCGACGAAAAGGCCGATCACCATGATCAGGAATATCGTCGCGATGCCGCCGAGCGCAGAGCCAATGGCGGAGGTCAGGCTCCCGACTGAGCCCAGCACCTGACGCAGCACGTCGTTAAGGTCGATTCCCTGGGGCGTCAGCCCAAAATCATTCAACCATTCGAGCAGCAATGTGAACTGGAGCGTCAGTGTTTCCCTGAGTTCTCCGGCTTGTGCCGCGATTTCGAGCCCGGCGATGAATACGGTACCCGCCAGCCCGGCGACGATCAGCAATACGGTAATCAACAGCCGCCAGCCACGGGCGATCGGAAGGAAACGGCCGAGAACCCGGGCACCCAGATCGAGCAGGGCGGCGAAGACGAGTCCGGCGACGATCAGCAGGATCGGCTGGGCGAGCTGCCAGACCAGGATCACGGCGACCGCCACCATAGCCCACGCGCTGGCGCGTTTCAGTTCCTGGCGGATGATCGGGTCGTGGACCTCGGCGGGGCCTGCGCGGCCGTCATAGGGGCCGGGCGTGTCGTCCCGTTTGCTCATTCGTCCTCGATGCGCCCGGGGTGAAGGCCGCTGCCCGCGCGGCCAGACCGCATCGCGGTGAACCAGCTGATCGGATTGTACCAGGCCGATGTGCCGTCGAGCGAGAAGGTGATGAACTCGGCCCGGCCGCCGATCGATTCCACGGGAACCGGCCCACCGAGCCCGGCGGATTCCAGCGATGCGCGGCTATCGGCGGATTGGTCGCGATTGTCGCCCATCAGGAAGACATGGCCTTCGGGAACGGTGATCTCGTCGTAGAAATCGGCACGGGTGATCGCAAGGTCGACGGTGTCGTAATACCGGCCTTCGGGCGTGTATTCGCGATAGATGGGCAGGCGGCAATATTCGCGACCGTCCGGCCCGGTCGTACGCCGGCCGATCAAGAGATCTTCGTTGCAAGGCATGTTCGCATCGACCGGGATCATCGCCGGTTCGCGCAGTTCGCGGCGCAGCGGTTCACCGTTCAGGATGACAGCACCCTCGCTTACCTCGATCGTGTCTCCGGGCAGGCCGATGACGCGTTTGATATAATCGGTGCCGGCATTGGACCCGCCGCGCGGGACGACGATCACGATGTCGCCGCGCTCCGGATAGCGGCCGAACAGCCGGCCTTCGATGAACGGCAGGACATGGAAGGAAGGCGAGACATAAGACCATCCATAGGGATATTTTGTGACGACCAGCCGGTCACCCTCGATCAGCCCCGGCATCATCGATTCCGATGGGATATAGAAGGGTTTGGCGACGAGACTATGAAAGGCGAGCACGGCTACAACGAGCCAGAAGATGCCCTTGATCTCGCCCCACCAGTCGGTCTTCTTGTCACCGTCATCGGTGTCGCCGGGCGGTGTTTCTTCCTGCGCCGCCAGCTCCGCCGCCAGGGCTTCGTCACTGTCCGTCAGATTTTCCTGGTCCAAATCACTCACTCTTTTATCTTTATCGTTTTTCTGCATCCCGGCCGTCTTCGAGGGGCCGGGCATAGAGGATGACGAAGGCCTGCGCCCAAGGATGGTCGTCGGTCATCGTCAAATGCACCTCCAGCCGGTGGCCGGACGGGGTCAGTGCGTCAAGCCGTTTCTTGGCCCCGCCGGTGAGTGCCAAAGTCGGCGCCCCCGATCTTGCGTTCACTACACCAATATCGCGCATGAACACACCCTGACGAAAGCCGGTGCCGACCGCCTTCGAAAAGGCCTCTTTCGCGGCGAAGCGCTTGGCATATGTTCCTGCGATGGTATGGGGCCGCCGCGCCGCCTTGGCGCGCTCGATCTCGGTAAACACTCGCTGCTCGAAGCGTTCGCCGAACCGCTCGAGCGATTTCTGGATACGCTCGATATTGCAGAGATCCGATCCGATGCCGATGATCATCGCGCCAGATCCATCAGTTCGCGCATCCGCTTCACGCTCGCTTCGAGCCCGGTGAAAATCGCCTCGCCGATCAGGAAATGCCCGATATTGAGTTCGGCGAGCTGCGGAATGGCGGCAATGGGCGAGACATTGTCGAAGGTCAGGCCGTGGCCGGCATGAGGCTCGATGCCGTTCTTCGCGGCGAGCCCGGCGGCGTCGGCGATGCGGCGCAATTCTGCGGCCTGCGCTTCGCCCTCGAGATGCGCAAAACGGCCGGTATGAAATTCGACGACCGGCGCGCCAAGGTGAATCGCCGCCTCGACCTGGGCGGGATCGGGTTCGATAAACAGGCTCACCCGGATATTGGCGTTGCGCAGTTCCGCCACGAAGGGGGCAAGGTGATTATGCCCGCCTGCCGCATCCAGCCCGCCCTCGGTCGTCCGCTCCTCGCGCTTTTCGGGCACGATGCAGGCGGCGTGCGGGGTGTGGCGCAGCGCGATCTTCAGCATTTCGTCGGTCGCCGCCATTTCGAGGTTGAGCGGGATATCGAGCCCCTCGGCCAGCCGCCGGATATCTTCGTCGGTGATGTGGCGGCGATCCTCGCGCAGATGCGCGGTGATGCCGTCGGCGCCCGCCGCCGCCGCGAGTTCGGCTGCGCGCACCGGATCGGGATAGTCGCCGCCGCGCGCATTCCTGACGGTCGCGACATGGTCGATGTTCACACCGAGGCGGAGGGAGTTCGCGCTCATTCGGACGTTATGGTGCAGGCGGCGGCGGAGAGCAGGGCGTGAGCGAAGCCCTCGCCCCGCCAGACCTGGCCGAAGGCGAATTCAGCTTCGGTGCGGTTGGTGAAAGCGATCACGGCAATGTCGAGCTCCGGCAGGATAAAGTTGCGCGCCTGGACGCCGCCGATCCCGCCATGCCTTTCGACGAGCCTCACAGGTTCGTCGCATCCGGCAAGCGAAACGGGCAGCACCCATTGGCCGAGCGCGGCATAGCCGATTGCCGCGTCGCCGGTCCACATTGTCGCGCGCGCTTCCTCGTCGATCAGGGCGCCGGTCATCAGTGCGCGATCGAACTGCCACAGATCGCGAAGCGTTCCGTTCATCCCGCCTGCGCCGCCATAGGCGGCAAAGCGGATCGGTGGCTCGCTCTCGCCGAAATGATAGCCGGGCACGGTTTCGCCGCCAGCCGGGAAGAGCATCGGCGTGCCGGGAATATGCCCGGCGATCAGCGCGTCCAGCGGTTCGCCCGATACGTGTTCCAGGATCTGCCCAAGTATGATGAAATCGCAATTGTTATAGTGATAGCCGGTGCCCGGTTCGGCGCGGAGCGGGCCAGCGCAATAGTCCTCCATCGCCGTGCCTGCGGCGTCGAAACTGTAGAAGACGGGCAGGCCGCTTGGCAGGCGCGGGGTATCATCCGGGTCAGGAAGGCCCGAAACATGCTGCATCAGCTGACGAATGGTCACCGTGCGCGCCAGGGGATTGGGAAAATCGGGCCAATAACGCCCGATCGGCGCGTCGAGTTCGAGATTGCCCGCCGCGATCTGCTGCATCGTAAGCACCGCCATCACCTGTTTGGTGATCGAGGCCCAGCGCCAACGTTCGTCAAGCCGATGCTCTTCACCGCCGGCTGACCGCACCTCACCAAAGGCGCGCTCGAACAGGATATCGTCACCATGCGAAATGAGGATCAGGCCGGCAAATTCCGCTTCGGTTGCCAGAGCGGCTACCCGCGCCGGATCGAACGCCGAGGACGGAACATCTTCGGATTGAGCATCCCCGTTCTGGGCGGGGGCGGGCCCCGCCGCGAAAAGGCCGGCAAGCGCCAGCAGCGCGGCGAGCCGCGGGATCATTTTTTCCGGCTGCCGGGCTTTTCAGCAGAAATATCGGCCAGTTCCGGCGGTAGGTCGTCGGGTTCATAGACCGGGAAATCGAGCGACAGCAGCGGCACGAACGGTACGCCGAGATCGACTTCACCGCCCGACCGATCGACCAGCGCGGCTTCGCCGATAACCTTGCCGCCGGCTTTCTTGACCGCCTTGATTGCCTCGCGCGAAGAAAGGCCGGTGGTCACGACATCCTCGACCATCAGCACCTTTTGGCCCTTGGCGAGCTCGAAACCGCGCCGAAGCTCGAATTTGCCCTCGGGGCGTTCGAGGAACATCGCCTCGACGCCCAGCGCGCGGCCCATTTCATGGCCGATGATGACGCCGCCCATAGCCGGCGAAACCACCACCTCGATCTCGCCGCGAAGGTCTCGCGGCAGGCGCGCGGCCAGCGAAGAGGCGAGGCGCGAGGCGCGCATCGGATCCATCAACACGCGCGCGCATTGCAGATAGCGGGCGCTGCGCTTGCCCGAGGATAGAATGAAATGCCCCTCCAGCAACGCCTGTGCGGCGCGGAATTCGGAAAGAATATCGTCGTCGTTCATAAACCGCTGTAGCTCCCTTTGCCGGGGGCACATAGGCTGGGCGACGCTGGGCTTCAAGCCGGGCAATTTCGTGTAAAGGCTGCTTGAGGCATCGGAATCTCCCGCCTATAAGCGCGCGCGAGACTCAACTGCTTCTAGGTGTTTGCCGCTTTTCGACGGCGGCGAGAATGGGGACGCAATGCGTATAGTCACGAAATTGATGCTGGCTGCAGGTCTCGCTGCAGCCTCGCTTACGGTAACATCGTCGGCGGGCGCTATGGCGCCGCAGCCCGAACTCGCTCCGGCTCCCGAGGCCGAGCTGGCGCCGGCGCCGGATGTCGAATCCGATTCAGCGGCCGCCGCTGCGGCCTCTGAAGAAGCGCCTGCGTTCGAATATGCCGAACCCACCGAAGGTATCGGCACGCCGGTCGATGGCGGCATGACGCTTCCCGAACAGGTGACCGAAGTCGGCCAGGAGGCGCTGTGGTTTCACAATGCGCTGCTGCTCCCGATCATTACGGGGATCTCGTTGCTTGTCCTGTTTCTGCTGCTTTGGGTGGTCGCGCGTTTTAATCGCCGGTCCAACCCGACGCCGTCCAAGACGACGCACAACACCTTCCTCGAAGTGCTCTGGACGCTAGTCCCCGTCCTTATCCTTGTCGGGATCGCGATCCCTTCGATCAACCTGCTGCAGGCGCAATATAACCTGCCCGAGGGCGAAACGGTTACCGTGAAGGTGACGGGCAACCAGTGGTACTGGACCTATGAATATCCCGATCATGGCGAAATCATGCTGATCTCGAACATGCTGCCCGAAGAGGGTGATGCACAGGAGGGGCAGCGTTTCCGCACCGATGCGGACGGCCCGCGCCTGCTCGGCGTCGATGAGCGCATGGTGATCCCGGCGGGCACGAATGTTCGCTTCCTGGTGACGGCGGCAGATGTGATCCACAGCTTCGCCGTTCCGGCCTTCTGGACCAAGATCGACGCGGTTCCGGGCCGTCTCAACGAACGCTGGGTCCGGGTCGACCGGCCCGGCGTCTATTTCGGTCAGTGTTCGGAACTGTGCGGCGCGCGCCATGCTTTCATGCCGATCGCCGTTGAAGTTGTCTCGCCGGAAGATTTCGAACGCTGGGTACTCGCCCAGGGCGGATCGATGCCCGGCGCCGACGCTGAAACATCCGATGACGCCGCCGAAGAGTCGGCCACCGATACATTCGCCGCCGAGGCGGCTGAGACCGCAAGCTAAAGGTTCGCATCCATGACCGACACCGCCGCCACTCCCGCCCATTTCGAAGCGCATGCCGATGACGCGCATCACGATGCGGACCACAAGCCGGGCTTCTTCGTCCGCTGGTTCATGTCGACGAACCACAAGGATATCGGCACGCTCTACCTGATCTTCGCGATCATCGCCGGCATCGTCGGCGGCATGATCTCGGGCATGATGCGCATGGAACTGGCCGAGCCGGGTATTCAGTATCTTGCGACCTGGTCCGGCGAGGAAGGCGATGCGGCGCTCCATTTCTGGAATGTGCTGATCACCGCGCACGGCCTCATCATGGTGTTCTTCATGGTCATGCCGGCGATGATCGGCGGTTTCGGCAACTGGTTCGTGCCGCTGATGATCGGCGCGCCGGATATGGCTTTTCCGCGGATGAACAATATCAGCTTCTGGCTGCTCGTTCCCGCCTTCATGCTGCTGATGGGCTCGGCCTTTTTCGGGGCGGGTGCGGGCACCGGCTGGACCGTTTACGCGCCGCTATCGACCTATGGCGAGCCAGGGCCGTCGGTGGATATGGCGATCCTGTCGCTCCACCTTGCTGGCGCCTCGTCGATTCTCGGTGCGATCAACTTCATCACGACGATCTTCAACATGCGCGCGCCGGGCATGACCCTGCACAAAATGCCGCTGTTCGTCTGGTCGGTGCTGGTCACGGCCTTCCTGCTGCTGCTCGCGCTGCCGGTGCTTGCCGCCGCGATCACGATGCTGCTGACAGACCGCAATTTCGGTACGACCTTCTATGATCCGCAGGGCGGCGGCGATCCGCTGCTTTACCAGCATCTGTTCTGGTTCTTCGGGCATCCGGAGGTTTACATCATGATCCTGCCGGGCTTCGGCATGGTTTCCCAGGTCGTCGCGACCTTCAGCCGCAAGCCGGTTTTCGGCTACCTCGGCATGGCCTATGCCATGGTTGCGATCGGTGTCGTCGGTTTCGTCGTCTGGGCGCACCACATGTTCACCGTGGGCCTCAGCCTCAATACGAAACTCTACTTCACCGCCGCGACGATGGTTATCGCGGTGCCGACGGGCATCAAGATATTCAGCTGGATCGCCACCATGTGGGGCGGTTCGGTGACCTTCAAGACGCCTATGCTATGGGCGATGGGCTTCATCTTCATGTTCACCGTCGGCGGCGTTACCGGTGTCGTGCTCGCCAATGGCGGCTTCGACGACATCGTCCACGACACTTATTATGTGGTCGCGCATTTCCACTATGTACTGTCGCTGGGCGCGGTGTTTGGGCTCTTTTCCGGCTGGTATTACTGGTTCGGCAAGATGAGCGGGAAGATGTACAACGAGTTTCTCGGACAGCTGCATTTCTGGCTGTTCTTCATCGGCGTGAACGTATTGTTCTTCCCGATGCACTTCCTCGGCCTCGATTCCATGCCGCGCCGTTATCCTGATTATCCGGATGCCTATGCCTATTGGAACGAGATCGCGACCTATGGCTATTGGATCATGCTGGCGGGCATGGCCGTGTTCTTCGTGAACACGATCTGGTCGCTGATCGCCGGCAAAAAGGCCCCCGACAATTATTGGGGCGAAGGCGCAACGACCCTAGAATGGACGCTGTCGAGCCCGCCGCCCTATCACCAGTTCAACACACTGCCGAAGATCGACTAGGCCTCGTGCGCTGAAAACAGCCGCCCGGGTGCCGAATAAAGGGGTCCGGGCGGAGAAATTGCAAAACGGTTATGACCACCACGGCCCCATCACCTGCAGCCTTGCCGATCGTCGCCGACTGGCGCGATTTCTACGCGTTGACCAAGCCCGGCGTGATGAAGCTCGTCGTCTTTACCGGCCTGTGCGGCATGCTCGCCGCGCCCGTTCAGCTCCATCCGGTACTCGCTTTCGCCGCGATCCTTGCGATCGCGCTCGGTCATGGCGCGGCCGCCGCACTGAACCAATGGTATGAGTCCGATATCGACGCGCTGATGAAGCGCACCGCCGGGCGCCCGCTGCCCGCCGGGCGAATGGACCGCGATACCGCGCTGCATTTCGGCGTCGGTCTGGGCTTCTTCTCGGTGATCCTGATGGGCATGGCGACCAACTGGCTCGCCGCGGCAACGCTTGCCGCCGCGATCCTCTTTTATGTCGTCATCTATACGGTGCTGCTGAAACGCCGCACGCCGCAGAATATCGTCATCGGCGGTGCCGCCGGCGCCTTCCCGCCGCTGATTGGCTGGGCCGCCGCGACGGGCGAGATTTCGGCGCTGCCGCTGCTGCTTTTCGCGCTGATCTTCCTGTGGACGCCGCCGCATTTCTGGGCGCTCTCGCTCTGGGTGAATTCCGATTATGCGCGCGCCGGGGTGCCGATGATGACGGTAGTTGCCGGGCCGCGATCGACGCGCCGCCAGATCATACTCTACACGATGCCGATGGCGGCGGTCGCGATCGCGCCCTGGGCGATGGGGATCACTGGCGCGATTTACGGGCTGACCGCGATCGCGCTCAGCCTCTTCTTCGCGGTCCTCGCGCTCGCGGTTGCGGCCAACCGCGCGACCGATCCCGCTGGTATGAAGCCCGAAAAGCGGCTCTTCGCCTTCTCGATCCTCTATCTCTTCGCGCTGTTCGGTGCGCTCGTCATCGACGCCTGGGCGCCAAGGATTTTTGGCTGATGACCCCCGAGGAAGAAGAAATCGTCCGCCGCCGCCAGAAAAGCCGGGCCGTAATGACGGCGCTGCTGCTTGTCGCGATGTGCGTCCTGTTCTACCTGATCACCATCGTGCGCATCGGAACCGCCGGATGAACGGGTTGATCGATACCGGGCTGGCCTCGAAAAACCGGCGCAGCGCGTTCGCCGCAGCGATGCTCGTCGCTGGCATGGTGGCGCTCGGCTTCGCCTCGGTTCCGCTCTACCGTATTTTTTGCCAGGTGACCGGCTATGGCGGGACGACCCAGCGCGCGGAAGCGATCGCGGCTACGATCACGCCGACGGGGCGGATCATCACCGTCCGCTTCGATTCGAACGTTTCGCGCGAACTGCCCTGGAATTTCGAGCCGGAACTCCACACCGACCGGATCGCTATAGGCGCGCGGGAAATGGCCTTTTACCGCGCGGAAAATCTTTCGAACCGGCCGATTACCGGTTCGGCGAGTTTCAACGTGACGCCGCTCGCCGCCGGTCAGTATTTCACCAAGATCCAATGCTTCTGCTTCACGCAGCAGACGCTGCAGCCGGGCGAGAATGTCCGTATGCCGGTTACCTATTATGTTGATCCGGCGATCCTCGACGATCCCGATGTCGGCGATGTCGAGGAAATCACCCTTTCCTACACCTTCTACCCCGTGGACGAACCTTCGTCCGATGGCTAGAGACCTGATTCGAACGCTTCAACAAGGGAATTGAGCGCAATGGCTGGAGCCGCCCCGCAACACGACTACCACTTGGTCAACCCCAGTATCTGGCCGCTGATCGGCGCCTTTTCGGCGCTCGCCCTGGCTTCGGGCGCGATCATGTGGATGCACGAAGCGGCCTATGGCGGCTGGCTCTTCTTCGCCGGCGTGATCGGCGTGCTGTTCACGATGTTCAGCTGGTGGACCGATGTTATCCGCGAAGCTCATGCCGGCGATCACAAGCCGGTCGTCCAGCTGCACATGCGTTACGGCATGATCCTGTTTATCGCGTCCGAAGTGATGTTTTTCGTCGGCTGGTTCTGGGCGTTCTTCGATGCCTCGCTCTTTCCGCGCGCCTTTGGCGATGCGACCGCCGCGACGTGGCCGCCCGAGGGCATCCACGTCTTCAACCCGTTCAGCTTTCCGCTGCTCAACACGCTGATCCTGCTGTGTTCGGGTACCACGGTGACCTGGGCGCACCATTCGCTGCTCCACGGCGACCGGCAGGGCCTGAAGACCGGCCTGTGGCTGACGATCGCGCTCGGTCTACTGTTCAGCAGCATCCAGGCCTATGAATATGCGCACGCTGCGTTCGATTTTAAGGGCAATATCTACGGCGCGACCTTCTTCATGGCGACCGGCTTTCATGGCTTCCATGTGATCGTCGGCACGATATTCCTGATCGTCTGCCTGATCCGCGCCTATCAGGGCGAATTCACGCCGAAGCAGCATTTCGGCTTCGAAGCGGCGGCCTGGTATTGGCACTTCGTCGATGTCGTGTGGCTGTTCCTCTTCGTCTCGATCTATGTCTGGGGCGGCGCCGGAGCCGAAGTCCACTAGGGCCGCTGCGTGACCTCCGGCGATTGGCACCTTGCGCAGATCAATGTGGCGCGGCTCGTAACCGCAGCCGATGATCCGCAAGTCGCCGAGTTCTTCGATGAGCTCGACCGGATCAACGCAATCGCCGACCAAAGCCCCGGATTCGTCTGGCGGCTGCAAGATGAAGCGGGCAACGCCACGGCGATTCAGCCGACGCCCGACGACCGGGTAATCGTCAACATGTCGGTCTGGACCGACGCCGATTCCCTGTTCGATTACGTCTATCGTTCAGCGCATACACCGGTGATGGCGAAGCGCCGGCAATGGTTCGAGCGGTTCGACGGCGCCTATCAGGCGCTCTGGTGGATCGAGGCGGGCAGCATACCGACGGTTGAGGACGGGTTTGCCCGGCTCTGGATGATCGATCGGTTCGGCACGGGCCCCCGCGCCTTTACCTTCAAGGCCAGGCATCCGGCGCCGGGCATGATCGGCGGCCCGGTGGATATGGAACCGGACCCTTGGTGCGTGGGCACGGCCTGACGCCGCCCCACCCATGCGCGAACTTTCACCTTTCCAGTCCGGCCTCACAGGGGCCTGCCCACGCTGCGGCGCGAAAACCCTGTTCGACGGGCCCGTGGGCTTTGCCAGCAAGTGCGATGCCTGCGGGCTCGACTATTCGAGCTTCAACGTCGGCGATGGCCCGGCGGCGTTCCTGACGCTGATCATCGGCGCGCTGGTTGTGCTGCTGGCGCTGACCGTCGAGCTGTCCTTTGGCCCGCCCTTCTGGGTCCATATCCTGCTTTGGGTGCCGTTCACCGCTGCCGCCGTCATTTATGGCCTGCGCATCGGCAAGGGGGCGTTGCTCGCGCTCGAATATCGCAATGCCGCCCGAGAAGGCCGGATCGCTGCGCGCGACGATAGCGAGGAATGAGACTCCCCTTCATCCCCACCTTCATTGTCGTTGCCGCGATGGCGACCATGATCGGCCTCGGCGTCTGGCAACTCCAGCGTAAGGCGGAGAAGGAGGCGCTTCTTATCCAATACGGCGCAGCCGCAGAAATGCCACCCGTCGCCTGGCCCGAAACGCCCGACACCGAATATCTCTACCGCCGCGCCACCGGCTATTGCCTCGCGCCGGTCAGCTGGCGGGCGATTGCCGGGCAAAATAGCGCGGGCGAAGCCGGCTGGCGGCATATCGCCTCCTGCCGTACCGGCGGCGGCGAAGGGCCGGGTATGCAGGCTGTGATGGGCTGGTCGCAGAATTTTGACGATCCGGTGGGCTGGGAAGGCGGCGAGGTGACGGGCACGATCACGCTCGATCCCGAATATGGGCTCCGCCTCGTTGCCGACGAACCGGTCGCGGGGCTGGAGCCGGTCGCGCGGCCAACACCGGAGGACATTCCCAACAATCACCTGCTCTATGCGATCCAGTGGTTTTTCTTCGCGGCGGCGGCGGGGGTTATCTACCTGCTGGCGCTCAGACGGCGGTTGCGCGCCTAGGCGTGCGCGGCTAACTCCCGCCGGTCATGCGGTATATCAGCACACGCGGCAGCGCTCCGGCGCTCGATTTCGAAGGCGCGACCCTGGCGGGGTTGGCGTCGGATGGCGGGCTTTACGTGCCCGAGCGCTGGCCTGAATTCTCGCGCGATCAGATCGCTGCGATGGAAGGGCTTTCCTATTCCGAAACGGCGGCACGTGTGCTCCGTCCGTTTATCGGCGATGCGCTGTCGGAAGACGAGCTGCGCGGGCTGTGCGAATCCGCTTATGGCCGTTTCTCGCACGCCGCCGTCACGCCGCTGAGGCAGCTCGATCATCGCCACTGGCTGCTCGAACTGTTCCACGGCCCCACATTGGCCTTCAAGGACGTCGCGCTCCAGTTGCTCGGCCCGTTGTTCGAGCGGTTCCTGGAGCAGCGCGACACGCATCTTACGGTGATCGGCGCGACCTCGGGCGATACCGGTTCGGCGGCGATCGACGCGCTGGCCGGACGCGAAAAGGTCGATATCTTCATGCTCCACCCCAAGGGGCGGGTGTCCGAGGTTCAGCGGCGGCAGATGACGACGGTGCTGGCGCCGAACGTCCACAATATCGCCATCGACGGGAATTTCGACGATGCCCAGCGGCTCGTGAAGTCGATGTTCGGCGATCCGCAGTTCGCCAACCGCTTCCATCTTTCGGCGGTCAATTCCATCAATTGGGCGCGGCTCGCGGCGCAGATCGTCTATTATTTCTACGCTGCCGTGCGTTTGGGCGCGCCGCATCGCGCGGTCGCCTTTTCGGTGCCGACCGGCAATTTTGGAGACGTCTTTGCCGGCTATGCGGCGGCGAAGATGGGGCTGCCGGTCGCCAAGCTGATCGTCGCGACCAACGTCAACGACATCCTCCACCGGGCGCTTTCCGAGGGCGATTATTCGGTCGGCGAACTGGTGGCGACCGCCGCGCCGTCGATGGATATCCAGGTTAGCTCCAACTTCGAACGGCTGCTGTTCGATCTCTATGATCGCGATGGCGACGAGATGGCTGCGGTCATGCGGCAGTTCGACGTCGATCGACGGATCGCGATCGAGCCGGCCACACGCAAGAAGATAGGCGCGCTCTTTACCTCCACCCGTATCGATGCCGACGCGATGGCGCTCGCCATGCGCAAGGCGGCCGAACATGCCGGCGAGATCATCGATCCGCATACCGCGATCGGCTTCGCCGCGGCGATGGAGGCGAAGCTCGATCCGCATGTGCCTGTGGTAACGCTTGCCACCGCGCATCCGGCCAAGTTTCGCGAGGCCGTCGAGCGCGCGACCGGCCAGCGCCCGATCCTGCCGGCGCGCGTCGCCGGGTTGTTCGAGCGCGAGGAGCGCTACGATACGCTGCCCGCCGAGCTACAGGCGATCGAAGCCTATGTCGCCGAGCGGGCGCAGGCCCGCGCCTGAACCGCGACGTGACGCTCGATACTCTTATCGCCGAGCCCTGGGCCGACTACGGACTCGTCGATTCCGGCCATGGCCGGAAGCTTGAGCGCTATGGGCGTTTCCGCTTCATCCGCCCCGAGCCGCAGGCGATGTGGGCACCGGCCTCGGAAGACTGGAAAGCCGATGGCGAGTTCATTCCCGCATCCGATGAGGATGGCGGCGGCCGCTGGCATCTGTCCGGCGATGTGCCGCAGGAGGGCTGGTCGCTTGGTTGGGAAGAGGTGAAGTTCCAGGCGCAATGCACGCCCTTCCGCCATCTCGCATTCTTTCCCGACATGGCGAGCCATTGGACGTGGATGCGAGAGCGCGTCGGCGAAGGCGACGAGGCGCTGAACCTGTTCGGCTATACCGGCGTCGGCAGTCTCGCGCTGGCGGCCAGAGGCGCGAAGGTCACCCATGTCGATGCCTCGAAGAAATCGGTCGAGGCGGGCAAGGCCAATGCCGCGCTTTCGGGGATGAGCGACAAGCCGATCCGCTGGCTGGTCGATGATGCTGCCAAGTTCGCGGCGCGCGAGGTGCGGCGGGAGCGGCGCTATGCCGGAATCATGCTCGATCCGCCCAAATATGGCCGCGGACCGAACCGGGAGATCTGGCATCTGGAGGAGGGGCTGCCGGGCCTGATCGCCGATTGCGCGAAGCTGCTCGACGAAAAGAGCCGGTTTCTCGTCCTCACCGTTTATGCGGTGCGGATGTCGGCGCTCGCCATCGGCGAACTCGTCCGCCAGCAGGTTGGCGATCTCGGCGGTACCGTGTCCTGCGGGGAGATGGCGGTGCGCGAGGAAGCGCGCGGGCTGCCGCTGCCGACCGCGATCTTCGCGCGCTGGGAGCGCTAGGACTCCACAATTTCGCGCCGGCCGTTCATGGTTAACCGATGGTTACCCGAGTCGTTTTGGCTGCTGCTTGCGCGCTTTGCGCCTCGCCGGCGTTCGCCGAAGAGGCGCTGCCGTATGATACCGCCGGTTTTGAGCCGATGGCGGAGCGCGATCCCTATCTCGTCTATCGGCTGGGCGGGATATTGGGCGAGCATGTCACGGGTCTGTCCTCGCTTGAATATGCGGGGCTCGCGCGGTTGATCAGCGCGACCAGCTTTACCGCGAGCGATGGCTGGCGGCTCGGTTACGATATCGACCCGCTGCTCTATGTGATCGTCGCCGATGCGGGCGGAAGGCCCATCGCCGCTGCACCCTAGACAAGGCTATCAGTCGCGCATCGCGCGGATCGCCGCGCCGGCCGCGAACGGGCCCGCGGCGAGGAGTACCAGCGCTGAAGCCGCAAGCAGGTAGACGCCGCCATTCTGGATCGGATCGAGCGCGCCTGCGCCGAAGATCAGCACCGGCACCGCGAGCGGTAGCATCAACAGGCCGGCGAGCGCACTGCCGCCGCGCAACCCCGCAACCAGCGCGCTGACGGTGACGGCCAGCGAGGCCAAGCCCAGCGTACCGAGCGCCAATCCGGTTTCGAGCCGCCCGAGCATCTCCGGTGCCACGCCGAGCAGCGCCGATGCGGGCAAGGCGGCGAGCATCAGCGGCGGGCCGAAGCTCAGCCAGTGCGCGCCGATCTTGGCGGCGGCCACGGCCTCCTCGCTGATCCCGCGCACGGCATATTGATCGAGTATTCCGGCCTCGGCGTCGGGCGCGACGAGCCGGTCGATGGGGAGCAGCGCCGCGAGCAGAGCTGCCGTCCACAAAACGCCGCCGCCGACCCGGCCCAGCGTCGTCGGATCGGGGCCGATGGCGAAGGGGAAGAGCGTCGCGACGAGCAGGAAGAAGATCACCGGCATCAGCCAGCCGCCGCCTGCAAAGGCGCGCCTGAGGTCGCGTGCCGCGATGGCGAGGAGCGCGCTCATGTCGCCACCACGAGGGGAATTTCGACGGCGCCGTCCATGGCGAGAGGCTGGTGGGTGGCCGCAACGACAATCCCGCCCGCTACGCGGTGGCCGGCGATTGCTGCTTCCAGCATTGCCTGCGCATCCCGGTCGAGCCCGTTTCCCGGTTCGTCGAGCAGCCAGATCGCCGCCGGTCCGGCGATAACGCGGGCGAGGGAAGCGCGCTTCAATTGGCCCGCCGACAGCATCCGCACGGGAACTTCGGCGAGGTTCGCAAGTGCCATCGCTTCCAGCCCGCGCGCAACATCGTCCGCGCCGCTGCCGTCGATCCGCGCCCAATAGGCAAGCGCCTTGGCCAGCGGCGTATCGCGATCCAGCGCCGGTTCCATGCCTGCGAAAGCTATGCCGCCCTCCTGCGTCACGCTGCCCGCGCCGGGCGTCAGTAACCCGGCGATCAGGCGCAGCAGGCTGGTCTTGCCCGCGCCGTTCGGCCCTGTCGCGATGGCCGCTCCGCCCGCTTCCAGCACAAGATCGATTCCGGTGAACAGCACGCGCCCGCCGCGAATGCAGCCAAGGCCCTCCAGGATCAACGAAGACGCGGTCATGCAAGGCGCTTAGGGCGGGAAGGGGCGGCGGTGCAAGCCACGCGTTTGACGCGCGCTACGCTCCTATTATGGTCCGGCAATATATGGGGGAGAACCGGGAAATGACGATCCAGCGCAAAGCTTTGGGCCTCGTGGCGGCGCTGACGCTGACGCTCGCGCCAGCCTTCGCCGCACCTGCCCTTGCCGAAGCGGCCCAAAGCGAACCGCCAGCGGCGCCCTATCCCGCCGCGCGCCAAGCGCTTGCCGATGCGATGGAGGCCGATCATGTCCCGGCCTATGCAGTCGCCGTTTATCGCGGCGATGCGCTGGTCTGGAGCGAGGCCTTCGGCACCGCCGATATCGAGAACGACCTTCCGGCCGCGCCCGCCACGCTGTTCCGCACGGGGAGCATCGCCAAGCTGTTCACCGCGACCCTCGCCGCGCGCATGGCCGAAGCGGGGCTCGTCGATCTCGACAGGCCGATCCGCGAATATCTTCCCGAATGGCCCGAGCGCCATCCGGCGATCACCCTGCGGCAATTGCTCGGTCATCTCGGCGGCATCCGCCACTATATCCCGCGCGACCGCGATTTCGGGGAGCCCGGCGGCATCATCGACCTGCGCCCCTATCCGGACCGCGCCTCGATCCTCGCGGTTTTCGCCGGTGACGACCTGCTCTCGGCGCCTGGCGTCGAATATCACTACTCTACCTTCGGCTATGCGCTGGCGGGTCTCGTTCTCGAGGCCGCGGGCGGCAGCGACTATATTGACCTGCTGGAAAACCATGTGCTGGAGCCGGGTGCGATTAGCGGGGTCAGGCTGGATCATATGTTCGCAATCGTTCCCGGCCGCGCGGCGCCCTATGACGCGATCGAGGATTATGCCGGCTATCTGCCCGAATCCATGGGTCCGGTCGTCAATTCGCTGCCGCTCAATTCGGCCTACAAGATCGCGGCCGGCGGGCTGGTTGCCGATGCCGAATCCGTTGCCCGTTTCGGCACGCTGCATTTCACGCCGGGCTTCCTTGGCGAAGACATGTTCCGCCAGATGATGACGTCGCAGCGCAACTCGGCGGGTGAGGAGACGGGGACGGGCCTGGGTTGGCGTATCATGACCGACGATGCCGGTCGGACGCTCTATTATCATACCGGATCGCAACAGGGTTCTCGCGCCTATCTCGGCGTGTATCCCGAGCAGCGGCTGTCGATCGCGATCATGACCAATCTCGGCAGCCGTCCGGAGGATATTACGGCCCTTGGCAGCGCCGTCGCGGCCGATTTTCTCGATTAATCCGGCTGGTCCTCCAGCGCGTGCATATCGGCATCGGACAGGCCGAAATGATGGCCGACTTCGTGGATCAGCACATGATGGACAAGCTGGTCCACGCTGATCCCGCGATCCTGCGCTTCGGCAAGGATCGGCTGGCGATAGAGATGGATGACGTCCGGGAGCGTGCCCGAATCCGATACGCTTTTGTCGCCGATCGGGCGGCCCGTATAAAGGCCCGAAAGTTGCATCGGATGGCTAAGGCCCACGGCTTGCAGCGATTCCCCATCGGCATACTCGTCGACACGGATCACGACATTGCCCATTTCGGCGAGGAATTCCTGCGGCAGTGTATCGAGCGAACGCCGCGCCATCGCTTCCATCCGTTCGGCGCTCGGCATCTGCCAGGCCATGGTTTCTCCATCGGGCATAATCGGGCAGATAGGGAGAGAAGCCGCCCAAGAAAAGGCTTAGGAGACGGGATAGATGATAGAGAAACTGAGCGACGAGGCGCGGGGCGCTGCGCTGGCGGCACTGCCAAGCTGGACGCATGATCCGGAACGCGATGCGATTACACGCGAATTCCGTTTCGCTGATTTCAGCGAAGCCTTTGCGTTCATGACGCGGGCCGCGCTGCTCGCCGAAAAACTGGATCACCATCCCGAATGGTTCAACGTCTACAACAAGGTCGATGTGACCCTGACCACGCACGACTGCGACGGGCTTTCGGAGCGCGATGTGAAGATGGCCAAGGCGATGGAGGGGTTCGCCTAGCTTGTTCCAATAACTGCAAGCGCTTGCATGGTCGCCGGATTGGCCTACCCCGGTATCGGTTCAAAGCTGGGGGGCTCCATGATACCGACACCGCACAGGCCGGCGGGCCATCTTCAGAAGACGCTCGGTTTCGCTTTCGCCATGGCGATTGGCATCGGTTCGATCATCGGCGCGGGCATATTGCGCACGCCGGGACCGGTAGCCGATCTGATTCCCTCGCTCTGGCTCATCCTTGGCCTGTGGGGGTTGGGCGGTGTCCACGCGCTTCTTGGTGCCAATGTAGCGTCCGAACTGATTACTACGGTCCCCAAGGCAGGGGGGATGTATGTGCCGGTTCGCGCGGCCTTTGGCGAATCGATGGGCCCTGTTGATCGGCTGGACCGACTGGCTGGCGTTTGTTGCGGGTTGCGCTGCGCTTTCCGTCGTGTGCGCCAACTTTCTTGCGTTGCTGGTGCCTTCACTGGCTACCCACACTGCATGGGTCGCAACCGGCTTTGCGCTCAGCCTGACGGTTCTCAACTGGATCGGGGTGAAGGAAGGCGCCGTCGCCCAAACGCTCGGTAGCACATTCAAATTCCTGTTCATGGGCCTTATTATTGGTGTTATTTTCTTCGTGACGCCCGATGTCTCGGTCAGAACGGCGGTGGAAACGGCAGGGCCAACCGTTGGGGAAATTGCTGCCCCGATCGGCTTTTTCGCCATGATCGTCGCCTATCAAATGATCTACGGTGCCTATGCCGGCTGGTACGGGTCGATCTATTTCGTTGAGGAAGACCCGAAGGCGCTATCCAACATTCCCAAGGCGATGGTGTTGACGATCCTGGCGATAACGCTCGTCTATGTGGCCTTCAATGCCAGCCTGTTGAAGGCGCTGCCGATAGACATGCTGCGGACGTCCGAATTGTCGATCGCGCTGGCGCTCGAACGGATATTCGGCGTGATGGGCGGCAAGATTGTCGCGGCCATCGCACTGGTACTCGCGTCGACATGCCTCAACGCCAATATCAAGACCACGCCGCGCATCCTTTACGGTCTTGGGCGCGACGGCTTGTTCCTGTCGATCGCGACGCGCGTTAATAAGGGCGGGACGCCCGATGTCGCGCTGGGGCTGATCGCTGTGCTGATGGTTGCGCTGATCTTTTCCGGTGGTTTTGAATTCCTGTTCCTGCTGATGGGCGCTTTGGCGATTTTCATCTTCGTTGCCTATGACGCATCGCTGTTCGGGCTGCGCATCCGTCAGCCCGATCTACCGCGCCCGTTCCGCGCCATCTGTTATCCCTGGCTGCCCGGCCTTGTGTTGTTGCTCGATGCCAGCCTGTTGATCGCGTTTCTGGCGGCCGATCCATGGAGCGGGCTCTATATGCTGGGGCTGATCACTCTGTGTATCCCCGTCGGCCATCATCTGGCCAAACAGCGCAAATTGGCAGCCGCAGTTTAGGGAAAAGCCGTCGGCGGGGCGATGGCGGTGCGCACCGGCTATTCGGTGCTTTCGCGCTGTCGCGCCGGTCCCATATTGCGGCGCAGCTTATTCGGCATCCAGCGCGCGGCGAAGGCGAGCCGCTTAGCGGTCTTGCCGACGGTCGTGTGGATCTTGTCGCCATGGACGGCTTGCCAGGCCGCTTCGGCGACCTCCTGAACCGGGGTGATCTCCAGCCCGACTGCGGTCACGGTTTCGCGGGTCGAACTGTTGCTGCCGATCAACGGCCCATCGAGCAGCGGCGTGTCGATAAAGCTCGGCATCAGCGCGCGCGAGCGGATGCCGTAATCGCGAAACTCGATGTCGAGGCCTTCGGTCAGCGCGCGCACGGCGAATTTAGTGCCCGAATAGACGACCAGCCCAGCCGATCCGTAGATGCCGGCGGCCGAACTCGTGTTGAGGATGCAGCTTTCGGGCGTGTCGCGGAGCATCGCGAAGGCGGCGCGGATGCCGTTGACGACGCCGGTGAAGTTGATCGCGATCACCCGGTCGACATCTTCATCGCTCATTCCTTGCAGCGGGCCGCCGACGCCGATCCCTGCATTGTTGAAGAGCACATCCATCTTGCCGCCGGTCTTTTCGCCAAACGCGGTGAGCACCTCTTGCCATTGCGCGCGGTCGGTGACGTCGAGATGGTGGATCGAATACCGCCCCTCGGTCAGCCCCTTCGCGGTTTCCACCATGCCCGCGTCGTTGACGTCGGCCAGGCCGACAAACCAGCCGTGCTCGCCGAAATAGTGCGCGACCGCGCGGCCGATGCCCGAAGCACCGCCTGTGATGAAAATCGATTTGCCAGCCATGGCGTTCCCCTCGTGTAATTCTGTTCTGTTATCGGGTTCCTCCATAGGCCCGCCGCGCGCGCCGCGCCAATCCCGTTGCAATCTGCCACGCAAGACCGCGGATCGCGCAGGGCGGTTGACCGCGTCCTTCCGCGCCGCGATGCTCGCCGGCTATGGCAGCAGGATCAGGTCCGTCCGTCCGTTTCGAGGGTCTAGCGAAGAGCTTTGACGGCGGCGCGACCCATGCGGTCGCTCCGCTCGATCTCGCTATTGCGCGCGGCAGTTTCGTCGCGCTGGTAGGCGAAAGCGGATCGGGCAAGTCGACCTTGCTCAAGATGATCAACCGGCTGGTAGATCCAAGCGCGGGCAGGGTGCTGCTCGGCGATATGCCGGTCACGGACCGGGACCCTGCGGACCTGCGCCGTCACATTGGCTATGTATTTCAGAATATTGGCTTATTTCCGCATATTACGGTAGCGGAGAATATCACGATCATTCCCCGGCTGACAGGAGACGAGAATATCTCCCAAACCGCCGACCTGCTCGATCTTGTCGGCCTTTCGCAGGACATGGCCGATCGCCTGCCGGCCGAACTGTCCGGCGGCCAGCAGCAGCGCGTCGGCGTCGCCCGCGCGCTCGCCGGACAGCCGGGGCTGATGCTGATGGACGAGCCCTTTGGCGCGCTCGACTCCGTCACCCGCGATCAGCTCGGCGAAAGCTATCGCGAACTCCATGACCGGCTCGGCCTCACCACGATCATGGTCACCCATGACATGGCCGAAGCGCTGCTCCTCGCCGATCGTATCCTGGTGATGCACGAGGGCGAGATCGCTGCCGATGGCACGCCTGAGGCCCTGCTTGCGGGCGAGGGCGGCGAAACGGCGGATGCGTTGATCGCTGTTCCCAAGCGCCAGATCGCGCGACTCCGCAAGCTGGAGGGCGGCGTATGACGGGACGCTTTGTCGAAGCTCTCGCGCAGGTTCCGCCGCTACTCGCCGATCATGTGTTGCTATCGGCGGCGGCGCTGCTGCTGGGGCTGGCGGTGGCGCTGCCGCTCGCCGTTGGCGCTTCGCGCAGCCCGGGCTTGCGGCGGATCGCGCTTGGTGCGGCGAGCTTCGTCCAGACAATACCGGGGCTTGCGCTGCTTGCGCTTTTCTATCCGTTGCTGCTTGCGCTCAACGGATTGCTGGAGCCGGTCGGTGCGACCGTTCCGGCGCTGGGCTTCCTGCCCGCATTGCTCGCGCTTGGCCTCTATGCCGTGCTTCCGATCCTTCGCAACGCCGTAACCGGCCTGACAGGCATCGATCCGGCGATCATCGAGGCGGCCGATGGCGTCGGCATGACGCCGCGCCAGAAGCTCCGGCTGGTCGAAGCGCCGCTCGCCGCGCCGGTGGTCATGGCGGGTATCCGCACCGCGGCGGTGTGGACGATCGGTGCGGCAACGCTTTCAACCACCGTTGGCCAGCCGAGCCTTGGCGATATGATCTTTGCCGGGCTCCAGACGCAAAACTGGGCGCTGGTACTCGCCGGCTGTCTCGCCGCGGCTGCGTTGGCGCTCGCCGCCGATGCGCTGCTGGGCCTGATCGAGGCGGGCATCGCAGGCCGCCGCCGCTGGAAGGTTGGCGCGGGGCTCGTCGCGCTGCTCGCCGGCGTCCTGCTCGCCCTTTCGCCGATTCTCTTCTCCGGCGCGCGTGGCGATGTCGTGACGATCGGCGCGAAAGGATTCAGCGAGCAATATATCCTCGCGCGGATGATCGGCGGGCGGCTCGAAGAGACAGGCTATGATGTTCGCTATCGCGACGGACTGGGCTCGACGGTGGCCTTCGAAGCGCTGACCCGCGGCGATATCGATGTCTATGTCGATTATACCGGCACGCTCTGGACCAATGCGATGCGCCGCGAGGACAATCCGCCGCGCGACGAGATGCTGGGCGATCTCGGCGCGTGGATCGATACGACATATGGCGCGCAGGTGATGGGCCGGCTTGGTTTCGAAAACACCTATGCATTTGCGGTGACCACGGAAACGGCGCAGCGCTACCGCCTTGAAACCATCGACGATCTTGCGGGCGTCGCGCCGGATCTTGTCATGGGCACCGATATCGAATTCCTCAACCGCTCGGAATGGGCGAGTATCCGCGAGGCCTATGGGCTTGCATTCGCCGGCACCCAGACTTTCCAGCCGACCTTCATGTACCGCGCGGTGGAAAGCGGACGGGCCGATGTTATCACCGCCTTTTCTTCCGATGGCCGGATCGCGGCGAGCAATCTGGTTGTCCTTGGCGATCCGCGCGGGGCTATCCCCAATTATGATGCTGTGCTTTTGATTGCGCCGGATCGCGTCGGAGATGGGCGCTTTCGCGGTGCCCTCCGGCCCCTGATCGACGCCATTTCGGTCGAGTCGATGCGCGAGGCCAATTTCATGGTCGACCGGGATAGCGACAAAGCCACGCCCGCAGAGGCGGCGCGGTGGCTGGAATCGCGGATCACGCCCCGCTGAAAAATGTAAGATACCGTTAGGAGAAAGATATTAGGCGACTTGATTGCTATGAAACAAAACAATATCGTCCTCCACCAACAAGGCGAAGACGATTAGGGGATGATGTATGGCTGAAGGTCGTGGTGAAGAAGAAACTGTAGCACTCGAGGTGAAGGACGGCATCGCCTGGGTGCAGTTCAATCGGCCCGAAAAGCGCAACTGCATGAATCCGAGGCTCAATCGGCAGATGTTGCGCGTGCTGGATGATCTGGAGTTCCGGGACGATGTCACCGTGCTGGTGCTGACCGGTGAGGGCGAAGCCTGGTCGGCGGGCATGGATCTCAAGGAATATTTCCGCGAAAATGAGGAAAAGGGCCTTCGAGCGATACGCACAGCGCAGCGCGAAGCTTATAGCTGGTGGGAACGCCTCCGCTGGTTTGAAAAGCCCACTATCGCGATGATAAACGGCTGGTGCTTTGGGGGCGCCTATGGCCCGCTATTCGCCTGCGATCTCGCTTTCGCGTCCGAGGAGGCGCAGTTCGGCCTTTCGGAGATCAACTGGGGCATCCTGCCGGGCGGTGGGGCCTCGAAAGTCGCGTCCGAGTTGCTCAATTTCCGCAACGCCATGTATCATGCGATGATGGGCGAAAATCTCACCGGCAAACAGGCGGCGGAGCAGGGTCTCGTAAACGAGGCGCTTCCCGCGACGGCGCTGAAGGATCGCGTGATTGAAGTGTGCGAGACGCTGAAGGGCAAAGACGCCACCGCGCTGCGCGCGACCAAATGGGCGGTGCGCAGGATGCGCGAGATGACCTATGACAATGCCGAGGATTATCTGATCCGCGCACAGGAAGCCGCCAACAGCTTCGGTTGGGACGCGCGCAAGGAAGCGACCAAGCAGTTCATCGACGAAAAGACCTTCAAGCCTGGTCTCGGCACGTTCGACAAGAGCAAGGTGAAGGCCTGACATAAATGTACACGGAACCCGTCGCCGATTGCTTGGCGCATTATTCGAAGTGGCGGCCCAAACATCCGGTATCGATCGACGCGGTTACGGGCGTTCGGACAAGCTATGCCGAGCTTGAAGATCGCGTGCGGCGCGCCGTTGGCGTTCTTGTCCGCGATTTCGGGATTGCCGAGGGTGACCGGGTGGCGCTGCTCGCGACCAACCGGCTCGATATCGTCGTACTCCACCTCGCCTGTTCGCGTATCGGCGCGATTTTCGTGCCGCTCAACTGGCGGCTCAGCCAGGGAGAAATTGCCAACCAGCTTGAGGATTCCGATCCCAAGCTGCTGATCGGCGACGAGCAGATCGAGAAGATTTCCGGCGACGCGCAGCAGGGCATCGAGGTCGTCGGGTTCCATGATCTTGCCAAGCGCATCGATGCGGCCGAGCCACTGGCGATCATGGGCCGCGATGCCGACTTGCCGGTGCTGATGCTCTTCACGTCCGGCACGTCGGGTCGGCCCAAGGGCGCGCTATTGTCCGAACGCAACCTGATGACCAGCGGGCTCAACTTCATCGCCGTTGGTAGCGTCGGCCCGGATAGTGCCTTCCTGTGCGATGCGCCGATGTTCCACGTGCTGGGTCTGGTTTCCAATATCCGCCCGCCGCTGATCCTCGGCGGAACGATGGTGATGTCCCCGGGTTTCAATCCGCCCGAGACCATGGCGCGCTTCGCCAATCCCGATCTCGGCATCACCCATTATTTCTGCGTGCCACAAATGGCCGAAATGATGCGCAACCATGAAGCCTTCGATACGGAAAAATTTCGCGGGCTCGCCGCGCTTTTTACCGGCGGCGCGCCGCACCCGGCGGGCAAGATCCGCGAATGGCTGGCCGATGGCATCGCGATCGGTAACGGTTATGGAATGACCGAAACCGGCGCTGCGATGGGCATGCCGCTCGATCTCGAGCTTGAAGCCGAAAAGATCGAATCCTCCGGTCTTCCCGGTCCCTATATGGAGATCGGTATTGCAAGCGGTGACGGCACGTTACTGCCAACCGGCGAAGTCGGTGAGATCTGGATGCGCGGCCCGGGTGTCACCACCGGCTATTGGCAGCGGCGTGAGGCGAACGCCGAAAGCTTTACAGAGGACGGCTGGTTCAAGTCGGGCGATCTCGGTTATCGCGACGAGGACGGCTTTTACTATCTCGTCGACCGCAAGAAGGACATGTTCATCTCGGGCGGCGAGAATGTCTATCCGGCCGAGGTGGAGGCGGCGCTGCTTGCCCACACCTCGATCTCCGAGGCTGCGGTTATTGGCGTCGCCGACGAGAAATGGGGCGAGGTCGGTCATGCGGCGCTGGTCCTGCGGCGTGGGGCAAGCGAAAGCGATTTCGATCTTGCCGAACATTGCGGCCCGCGGCTCGCCCGGTACAAGATACCGAAATATGTCACCTTCCTGCCCGAATTGCCGCGCGCCGGATCGGGTAAGCTCCAGAAAAAGGGGCTGAAGGATATCCTGGAGAAGCCGGGCGACTAGCCGGCGCAGAGGAGAGGATTATGAAAATCGCATTGATCGGGGCGACCGGGAATGTTGGCCAGCGAGTCCTCGATGAGGCGTTGAGCCGGGGCCATGAGGTTACAGGTCTGGCGCGGAGCGCCGACAAGCTGGAAGCGCGCGCGGGCCTGAAACCCGTTGTTTTCGATCTGACCGACGAAGAAAGCGCGCCCGCGGCGATTGCCGGGCATGATTGCGCGGTGCTTTCGGTGCGCTTCAACGGCCTCGATTTCGAACAGGCGCTGCGCGTGATCGACAAGTCCGGCGTACCGCGCGTGCTGATCGTCGGCGGCGCGGCTTCGCTCGAGGCGGAACCGGGCAAGCAACTGATCGACCAGCCGGGTTTCCCCAAAGAGATCAAGGCCGAGGCCGAGCCCGCCCGCCAGGCGCTCAATCGGCTGTTTGAGGAGAAGGAAATCGACTGGACGTTTCTATCGCCGTCGGTCTTTTTCGGGCCGGGCGAGCGGACCGGCACATTCCGGCTCGGTAAGGACGCGCTACTGACCGCCGAGGACGGCAAAAGCCACATCTCGTACGAGGACTATGCCGTGGCGCTGCTCGACGAGATTGAGGAGCCCAAGCACCGGGGCGAGCGTTTCACCGTCGGTTATTAGTTTCGGACGGTTGCCGCCCTGCGGCTCAAGCTAGGCGCTTTCCGCCTTGTTGCGCAGGGAACCGCCGAGGCGCAGCATATTGTCGATACGCGACAGCAGCTCGGCAGGAGCGAACGGCTTTGTCATGAAGTCGTCGATACCCGTCAGCATCGCTTTGAAAACATTGTCCCGTTCCTTGCGGGCGGTCAGCATGATCAGCACAAGGTTGGCATGGGCGGGATTTTCGCGCAGTTTTTCCGCGACTTCGAACCCTGTCCGCACCGGCATCATCGCATCGAGGACCGCGAGGTCGAAATCGCCGCTATCGGCGAGTTCGAGGGCGGCGCCGCCATCAAGGGCCAGTACCACGTCGTGACCGCCGCTCTCGAGCTTGAGGCGTATCAGTTCGCCAAGTAGCGGATCATCGTCCGCGACAAGAATCTTTGCCATAGCGACACCCGTTTCCAGTTGTTGGTCGATGCGCGGCGTAACAAGGGGGGAGGCCGCACTTTCTGGTGACGCTAATAGTCTGAAAATCTTAATATTCTCCGCGTCCGGGCGATCCGAGGGAGCAGCCCCGGCCTATTCCTTGCCGCCGGGGACGCCGCGCGCGGCGCGTTTTTCATATTCGGGATCGTCTTCCGGCCTGGCGAGTGCGGCCATGACGTTGCCGTGAATGTTTTCCAGCATGTCGTGAAATTCGGGATAGGGAAGGATGTAGAGCGCATCTTCCTCCAGGACGGGCATTACATCGACGCCCCTTTCCCCGAAATGCGCGATCGCCTGATCGAGATGATCCTGCCGGATATCGGCGATCGCCACCTTGCAACCGGCTTCGGCGAAAACCTGCGCCTGGCCGAAGCCGACGCCCGATCCACCGCCGGTTATGAAGGCGGTCTTGCCCGCTACCTTGGTCTTGCGCCCTCTCCTGTCTTCGCGCCGAGCGTTTCGTTGAACACCGGGTTGGATAGCAGAAAGCCTATCGCTTCGGCGCGTTCTGTGTTGACGGGCTCGTTCGGGATGGACGCGAGGATCGCCTTGAAACGCGTTTCCATGCCTTCGCGGAATTCCGGGTGGGTGAGGATATAGAGGTCATTGGAGCGGATGCCCGCAACAACACGTTCGCCGACTTCTTCAATCGTCATCCATAGTGGCGAATTGGGCCGTTTTTCGAGGTTGCGCTCATGCTGGGCATAGCCGCTATTCTCACGAAACTCTTCGGGGCGCAGATCGCCGGATTGGGCGATCTTGGTCTGCACCGGCCCGGGGAGGAAGGCGGAGACACCGATATTATCGGCTTCCAGCTCGCCGCGAATCGATTCCATCATGCCCAGGATCGCAGCCTTGGCGGTCGTATAAATCGACGAGCCGGGGATCGGGATCATCGCGGATTGCGAGGATGTGGTGACGATCTGCCCGCCTTCGCCATGCGCCCTGATGCGCGGCAGGAACGTGACGAGGCCGTTGACGACGCCGCCGAGATTGACGCCGAGGCCCCAGTCCCAATCGTCATAGGCCGCTTCGCTGGCCGGCCCGCCGATGCCGGCATTGCCGATCAGCATATGGACCTTGCCGAAACGCGCCTCGGCGGCGTCGGCGGCATCGTTGAACCCGTCGCGGTCGGTGACGTCCAGCAGTACCGCTTCGACCCGGTCGTCGGCGCCCAGCCAGGCCGTCGCCTCGTCGAGCGAATCGTCGCGGATATCGGCGATGACGACATTGGCGCCCGCCGTGACGAGCGCCCGGGCGATGCCGAGCCCGATGCCGTTGGCGCCGCCGGTAATGAACGCGGTTTTGCCGTCCATATCGGCCATGGGTGTGATCATGGTGAGACTCCTCTCCTCGGCGGTCGCGGCATTTTTGCCGTCGGTCGGATGCGATACGCCAACGCCGTTTCTTGCAAATCGCTATTGCCGCATGCAGTCGGATTATTATTATAGTATCGTGACTAACAGGGAAGAAGATGGCGCGCCGCGAAGAACTCAGCCGATTTCTGAAATCCGTTCGGGCGCGGCTCAATCCGGAGGATATGGGCTTGCCTGCGGGCGGGCGCCGGCGTGTTGCCGGGCTCCGCCGGGAAGAGGTCGCGCTGCTCTCCGGCATGAGCGTAACCTGGTATACCTGGTTCGAGCAGGGGCGCGAGGTCAAACCGTCGGCACCGATGCTCGAACGGCTGTGCAAGGCGCTGAAACTGAGCCAGGAAGAGCGCGAATATCTGTTCGCGCTCGCCCAGCATCGTCCGCCGCCGCTCGCGCTGGCGCCCGACGAAATGATCCGCCCGGCCGCGCAGCAGATGCTCGACAGCCTTAACCTGCCTGCCGTGATTATCACCGAATATTGGGCGGTGATCGGTTGGAACGATATCGTGACCCGCATATTCCGGGACTATGCGAGCTATTCGGAGTCCGATCGCAATCTCTTCAAGATCCTTGTGCTGGGCGATGCCTATCGCGAAGACCGGCAGACCTATCGCGATATGGTGCGCCGGCTGACGGCTCGGCTCAAATGGGACTACAGCCGCGCTGCCAATGCGGAGTTCTTCGAAGGCCTGATTGCCGAGATGAGTGAGAAATCCGAGATGTTTCGCGAGTTTTGGGCGCTGCCCGATGTCGTCGCCCATTTCGAGGGCGTGCACTCGCTCGATGCCGAGGGGGTCGGGCCGATCGCTTTTCACCACACATCCTATGCGCTGGAGGAAGTGCCCGGCCAGCGGCTGGTGATCTACACGCCGAACGACACCGAAAGTGCCAAGAAGCTCAAAAAACTGGTCAAGTGACTGCCCAGTAGTGGTAATACCAGCATCGATTCATCCCTTTCCCCCGCGATGGCGGCGCGGCATCACCGGACGCGGAGAGACAGAGAGGACATCATGGAAATCGCGACCACCCATGTCGGCAGCCTGCCGCGCGGCGACGAACTGACACCGCTGTTGCTCGCCCGCGATCACGGTGAGGATTATGACGCCGATGCTTTCGAGCGGGTGGTTCAGACCGCGATCGACGATGCCGTCGCGCATCAGCTCGATGCCGATGTCACGATCGTGTCCGACGGTGAACTCGGCAAGGTTGGCTATTCGACCTATGTCACCGAGCGGCTTTCGGGTTTCGGCGGCCATGCGGACCGCGTACCCGCGATGGACCTCGCGCCGCTTCCCGAGCTCCGCAAGAAGCTTGCCGCGATCATGGGTAGCCAGGAATTCACCCGCGCCGAGTGTGTCGGCGAGGTGAAGCTGGTGAATTCTCGGCCCGCGCAAGACGACATCCGCCGGCTGTCGGTAGCGCTCGACAAGGCGGAAGCCGAAAACGGTGCGCGGCCGCGGGGCTTCATGAACGCGGCCTCGCCGGGGCTCATCACCGCCTTCCAGCTCAACAAACATTATTCGAGCCACGAGGCCTATCTTGCCGATCTCGTCGATGCGATGCGGCCCGAATATGAGGCGATCGTCGCGGCCGGGTTCGATCTTCAGCTCGATTGTCCCGATCTCGCCATGTCGCGGCACACCGGATACCAGTCAGCAAGCGAGGAGGAGTTTCTGGGGATCGCCCAGGCCAATGTCGAAGCGATGAACGCCGCGACGGCCAATATCCCACCCGAAAAGCTGCGTATGCATATCTGCTGGGGCAATTACGAAGGGCCGCACGATCACGACATCCCGCTCGAAAAGATACTGCACGTCATCCTCAAGGCGCGGCCCGCGACGATCCTGTTCGAAGGTGCCAATCCGCGGCATGAGCATGAATGGGTGGTCTGGCGCGACGCCAAGCTGCCAGACGAGAAGATATTGGCGCCGGGCCTGATCGACACCTGCTCCAACTATGTCGAGCATCCCGAATTGATCGCGCAGCGGCTCGAGCGTTTCATCGCCATCGTCGGGCCAGAGCGGGTGATCGCGAGCACCGATTGCGGTTTCGGCACCTTCGCTGGTTATGGCAAGATCGATCCCATTGTCGCCTGGAAGAAGTTGCAGGTCCTGCGCGAAGGCGCGGATATCGCCGCCGCGCGGCTCTAGCAGTTATTCCGTCGCGATCCGGCTTTCGGCCTGCTGTTCTTCCTCGATCAGCCGGGCGAGCGTGCGGCGCGCGCGGATGCCGCCCGAATCGCCGGTCAGCACGACCGGTTTCAGGCCCCAGAAATCGCCGCCCGCCATCTGGCGATGGGCGTTGCGGATGATCGGCATGTCCTCCTCTTCGAACGCGGCGGTTAATATGCCGTGCATCATGTCGCTGAATTCGGTGTCGCCGAGCCGATAGTCACGCGCCACGGCCCAGACATAGTGGGTCGTATCGCGCGTTTCGGGGGTGAAGGCGTGGAGCGAGGGCAGCGCGATCATCGCTTCGCGCTGTATGCCGACATCGCCGGCGCGATAGTCGAGAAACAACGTCGCCGGCGCGTCCCAGCGCACCCCACACCAGAAATCCTGTTTGACGCCGATCCGGCCGAGTAGCCCGCCAATACCGTCCGAGAGGTAATCGTCGGGCTGGTCGTATTCGGCCCAGACAGTGTCGCCCTCGGTTCGGAAGCTGCGCTTGCCGGTGGTCCAGACATCGGCCGCTAGCGCCGGGTGCACGAAGTTGGCGTGGCCGAGATCGAGGATATTGTCGCTGTAGAGTTCGTAATGGCCTTCGGCATCGGCGGTCCCGCGCACGGCCTCCCAGGCGGGATCGGCGAGCCAGGCAAAATCGGGGATCGCGCTTTCGTCGGCGAGCGCCGGATCGCCCATCCAGATCCAGAGCAGATTGTGTTTCTCGACGAACGGGTAGCGGTGAACCGATACGCGCGGCACGACGCCCTTTTCATGCGGATTGAAGACGCAGGCGCCGGAGCCATCGAAGCGCAGGCCGTGATAGGGGCATTCGAGCTGGTCGCCGACCATCTTGCCATGGCCAAGCGGTGCAAAACGGTGCGGGCAGCGGCCGCCGATGGCGTGCGCGGTGCCGACCTCGTCCCGGAACATCGCCACCGGGTCTTCTAGGAAGATCTTTTGCTGCGGTTCCTCACCCAGCCCGTCGGCCCAGTCGGCGACATACCAGCAGTTGCGCAGATATGTGCCACGCTCCGCATCGCTTTGCGGCAGCTTGCAGACCTCCTTCGCGGCGTCCGTCATGGCATCGCTCCCTTTTTCCCGCACCCTATCATATCGGCGGCGCAGAGGGCCGGGCGGGAATTCTAGCGAATTTCGCCTTGTGAAACGACTCTTTGTCTATTTCCGCCTTTTCGCCGGAGCAGTTTCTTCCAGCCCCATGGCGATGAGACCAGCGGCCACGGCAAGTCCGATCATGACCCAGAGGAAGGTATCCATTCCGAAGGCGTCGTTGAGCGACCCCGCTATCGGCGGGCCGAACACGCCGCCGAGTATTTCGCAAGACCCCATGGCGAGCCCCAGCACCGTTGCATGATGGCGCGCGTCGACGGATTCCGACGGGATAGTCGCCATGTATAGTGGGAAGATCCCAACCACGCCCCAGCCGACGAAGAAGATTGCGGCGAGCGCCAATGCGGACCCGTTGAAAAAGAGCGCCGCCAGGGGCAGCAGCACGGCGATAAACGGCATCGCGATCATGACCGGTTTACGGCCGATCTTGTCCGAAATCCCGGAAATCGCGAAACTGCCGATCGTTGCCGAAATGCCGAGCGTCCCGATGATCCAGCTCATCGTGGTCTCGTCGAAACCGCGCGTCTGGGAAAGGTAGAGCGGCAGGAAGGCCCAGGTGATGACGAAGAAGGCGACGAGCAGGACACCCATCGACACGCAGATCCAGATGTTGCGGATCTTGAGCGCATCGAGGATCGACATCCTGTCCGCATCGTCGGCGGTTTTGGGCGGGGCGGCCGGTTCGTCGAGGATGAACCAGATGACGAGGGCGCTGATAATGCCGGGGACACCGGCGAGGAAGAAGGCGGAGCGCCAGCCAAAGGCTTCGGCGAACGCGATAAGCAGGACCGGTGCTAGGAAGGAACCGAGCAGGTTCGAGCCGAGATTCTGGCCGATACCCATCGCCATTCCGCGGCGTTCGGGCGAGACCTCGGTCGCGATCATCGCATGACTGATCGGCATGACGCCACCTTCCGCCGCGCCCATCAGCAGGCGCGCACCGAGCAGCAGCGCGAAGCTCGAGGCAATGCCGGTCAGGAAGGAACAAAGCGAAAAGGCGATTGTCGCGAGAACAAGCAGCAGTTTGCGATTGCCCAGCGTGTCGGAAAGCTTGCCGATACCAAAGGCGGCGACCGCCCAGCTGAAAGAGAGGCCACCGGCGATAATGCCGATCTGAGTGTTGCTCAGCGAGAGTTCGGGCTGCACGAACGGCATCAGCACGTTGAGTGCCTGCCGATCGAAGAAGACGATGCCGAAATTCAGGCTCAGCAGCGAAACCAGAACAATCTGGTAGCCGCTCGATCGCCGAGCGGGCGTTACGCCCGCCGCTTCGGTTGCCATGGACCTAATCTCCCCTCGGGTTGGTTCTGCTTTTCGAAATATTCATCTCGCCTGCCAGTTCAAATCTTCCTGAAGCTCAACGCGCCGCGCCGTTCCGTGAAACGCCAGCCCTTTTCGGTCAGCCGGAAACGATCGCTATAGGTGCCGACCAGCGGCGCGCCGTCCGGAATCGGCAGGCCGCCATCTTCTGCGGCGCTGCCGGTGAACAACAGGATGACGCTTTGCGCGCTAGCCTCGCTCGCATTCTCGGCCGTGACGATGATATTCGCGCAGACATGCCGGCTGATCCGCGGTGGCCGCGCCGTGAAGGCCGCGTAGAGCGCTTCATGCCCGACAATCGGATCGCCGGGCGCCGTGGGCCGGGTCATCAGCCCATCCTCGACATAAAGCGCGACGACCTCCTCCCAACGCGCCTCGTCGGTCAGCAGGGCATAGAGATTGATGAGCCGCGTGCACTCCCATTCTATGGCGATAGGCTCTTCACGGTCCATGGCGGCTAGTCCTTATAGCCCTCGCGCGCACGGCTGTTGTCGACCTCGATCGGCTTGCCCGTCACCGGATGGGGATAGGGGAAGGGCACGGTATCGGTTGCCGGCCACAGGCGCGGCATCGGATCGATCAGCTTGTCGGGCCCGAGCGGATCGCCGGGGTAGAGCTGGTCCTCGGTCGCCATCGGGATGAAATCGATCGGCGTTTTTGCCCAGCCGTCGTCGAACGTGCCATGCCAGAACGGGAAATAGCCGAGCCGGGCAATCTTCCAGACGCCGTCTTCCCGGACATAGCGATTGTCGTAGATGCCGCCTTCCCACCAGGCGCGCTGATCGCCATCGGCGGTTTCGTGGAGGCCCGCCTGCATCATGGAACGGCCGCGCAGGGTTGCCGTTTGCCGGTCGTCGGCAACGTCGATCACCATCTGGAGCTGCGGATGATCGAGCAACCAGCCATAGCGCGGGCCGTTATGGCCTTGCGTGAAATGCGTCTGGAAGCGCTCGATATAGAGACGGCGGACGCCGGCCTTGCCCTCGTAGATCCCGCCGAGGAACCAGACTTCTCCGGATTCGGCGAACAGGTCGACGCACTCGTTATACTGGGATTTGTCGATGAAATAACCATAGGTATATTGCAGGCGGCGGATCTGGTTCACGTCCTGCTCGATACCGAGCTGGTGCTCCAGATCGTCGAGGCGTTTGGCGAGTTCGGCGATGGTCGGCTCTTCGGCCATGATGAATATCCTCTCTCTTTCCAACAACTCTTGTACGGTTTCGGGCGCGTTACCGCCCCAGTGACTCCAGCCGTTCGACTTCCTGGCGATAGGGCTTGATCGCGCGAAACATCAGGAAGGTGGCGAGCGGCAGCAGGATGCTGGCGGTAATCAGCAGCGCCTGCCAGAGTCGCTCTGGATCGCCGATGACATATTGCGCGACAAGCCCGATGATGAAGCTGCCCATGGCCCCGAAGAAGGTGAACATGAACAGGTAGAATGCAGTCACCTGTCCGCGCATGGAGTTGGGCGCGACGCGCTGGACTGCGGCATTCTGGGGCACCGCGCCGGCTAGTCCGAACATGACGGCAAATCCGAAGGCAATCATCGATCCCCAGGCCGTCGGCATCAGAAAGGCCGCAATCGTGCTGACTGTCGTCCCGGAAAAAAAGATGCAGGCCGCCCGGACGTTGGCGTCCTTGTGGCGTTTGGCCAGCCATTCGACCAACGTCCCGCCGAGCACGAGGCCTGAAAGGGAACCGACAAGGAGAACCAGGCCGAGTGCCGCGCCGATCTGCGCCTCGTCCCAGCCGAATGTGCGAATCATGAATGGCACGCGCCAGAAGGCGATGCCGAAGCTCTCGGTCGCGCTCAATGCCAGCGCGGCAAAGAGCGGATAATAGACCTTGCGGTTGGCATGGATCGCCCTGGCCGCATCCCAGCCCATGAAGGTGATGGCCGTGCGCCCTAAGGACGCATCGGCTGGCGGCTGCTCGACATCGGCTACGGGGGCCTGACGTTGCGGCTCCCTGATCGTCAGGAACAGCAGGGCGGCGAGGAATGCCGGAATCGCGATCCAGATCAGGATCCACTGCCAGCCGAATATTGTCAGCCCGCCCAGAATAGTGGACGGCTCCCATGTTGCGGTCATGCCGATAAGCATGCCGCCGATCGGCGGCCCGAGCGTCGTTCCGCCGATGAATCCGAATTGCAGCAGCGCGAAGGCGCGAGTGATGATCTTCGGCGGAAAAGCATCGGCGATCAGCGAATAGGAAGAAGGTGCATGGGCCGATCCGCCAGCGGCCAGGAAAACGCGGCTGCCGACGAACTGGACGAAAGTCTGCGCAATGCCGCCGAGTGCAGTCACGATCCCGACTATGGCGACGCCGCCCGAAAGGACATATTTACGCGGCCAGATATCGGCGAGGCGCGCCAGTGGGATGCCGACAAACAAATAGCAGATTATGCTCGCGGGCCCGGCGAGAAAGCCGAGCTGCGCGTCGGTCAGGCCGAAGTCGGTCTTGATGCGTTCGGCGAGCATGCCGAACACGACCTGGTCGAAAAAAGTAACGAAGGTCGCGAAGACGATGACGAACAGCGCCCAGTAACGGGCGGGTTCCGAAGGCCATTCCTTCTCGGTTGTCGGCTTTGCAGTCTGGGCGATCCCGTCGTGTCCGGCCCCCAGTTCCGTGGCTCCTCCGCCTGGCGTTATCGCCATCCCGATACTCCTCTCCTCGCGCGTGCCTTTGTCGGCCCGTCGTTAGATAGTATGCATAGCAAACAAAAAGGGCGACGCAATCTTGTTTGCGCCGCCCCGAGGGGTGGGACCCTTTCGGGTTGCGGTCAGGCCCGCTTGCGCCAGCCTGTATTCGTGTAAACTTCGCGAACCGTATCCACATAGGGAACCGGCGCAACGACCGCCTTGATCTCGGCCTGTTCGTGGCGTTCGACGGCGGGTTTGGCCGTGCCGCCATTTTCCTCGCCCCAGACGAAGGACACTTCGGTGCCCGGTTCGGCATAGTCGGCATCGAGGATCGCCAGGGTCAGCATCTTGCGCTCGTTCGAGCTGTAACCGACCCAGGTCGAAACGCCGACATTCTTGCCGTCGGCCATCACCGCGTCATAAGGATGCATCGAATAGACGGCCGAGGGGAATTCCATGAACTTCGCCCTCTCGCCGCGTTCCAGCTGCGATCCGATGCAGTTCAGCACGTCCTGATTGTCGAGCGCCAGGGTCACCTTCTTGCGGTGCGGGCCCTCGGCCATGGCTTCAAGCGCGTCCTTGCCGATGAAGTCGTGATCGAACTTCACGAACGGGCCGTAGCCGATGTCCCAGGGCGTGAGATAATAATCCTCGATATTGTCCGAAGCGAAGCTGCCGCCGATCGAGGCGTTGGCTTCATAGCAATCGGCCGGTAGCCATTCGCGATAGGCCTGCATGCCCGGGCTCGTATAGACGGCCGGCATCGGCGAAGGGATCCAGCCCGATTCGAGCGTGTTCGACGAGTAAGCGCGGCCGCCGACCTGTTTCAGGCCGAATTCCTCGCCGGCTTCGACGAGCGCGGCCTTTACGGCTTCGCCATCGGCATAGGGGCCGTACAGCTCGAAGCCTGGCTGGCCGGCCATGCCATGGCGCAGCGCGCCGACGGTTTTTCCCGCGATCGTCATCGTCGTCATGTTGAAGAATTTGAGCTCCGGCGGCGCCTGCCCAAGGACCTTCTCCATGGTCTTCATCGCGTTGGGACCTTGGATCTGGTAGCGATAGTTCTTGCGGTTGAACGGATCGGGCCGCGCGGCAGACCGTTCGTCGAGCGTCGCCTTGACGTCCCAGTCGCCGGTTTCGGCATGGAAACGCACCCAGTTCAGAACCGGGATACGGCCGACAAGGTTGAACGTGTTCTCGGCCAGGTAGAAGAGGATAACGTCGCCGATAACATAGCCTTCGGGGCTGCACGGAACGAATTGCTTGGCCTTGTCGACCGTGAAATTCTTGAAGCTATTGATGCCCAGATAGCTGAGCATCTCGAACGCGCCCGGGCCTTCCACCAGCAGGTCCGCCATATGGTAGGACTGGTCGAACAGGACGCAGGTTTCCTGCCATCCCTTCTGCTCGTCGCGCCAGTTGGAAAATTCCGGGGGGACGCCCGGATAGACGTTCGGCCCGGCCGGCAGGTTGCGAAGCATGTGCGCCGTACCGCCGGCGGCATCGAGAACGGATTGAAGGCTATCAGCCATGACGATTCTTTCCTCTCCTGTGGCCCATATTTGGGCAAGCTGCTCGGCCCCTGTTTCGGGGCTGCTTGGGTGTAAAATGTCTCTGGAAACAGGTGGGCGCCAGTTCTCGAAATACACTAGTATAAAAACCAATAGAAAGCTGGTTTTCCGGCCATAAACAGGCGATTTTATGCTTTCCTGTTATTCTCGATTTCGGTTCGCAGCGCGTCCAGCGAGGCCGAATCGTGAAGCATATCGAGATATTTGCGATTCTCGGCGCATCTTTTCGCCATCGGCCAGGTGCGCCGCTGGGGTGTTGGGAAGCAAAGCGCGCCCAGCCGGCGGCGTGTCGCCGCGCGGATATCGTCGCGGTCGAGGAATTTCCGCCACATACAGAGGTCGGTCCAGATATCCTCGGGCGCGGGCGACCAGCCGCGTTCGAGCAGGTCATAGGCGGTTCGGCGATAACCGCAGGTCGTCGGACCGAAAAAATTATATTTTTCGGAGAGCATCCGTTCCCGTGTTCCGGGCAAAGCCAGATCGTCACACAGGGGCGTGAAGCGGCCATCTGGTTCCACATGAACCTGGATCAGATTGCCGAAGTCCGAGTCTGCGAGCAACTCGGCCATCTGTTCGAGGTGATCGGGAAACCATAGATCGTCGTCGGCGATCTGGCAGATCATCGTGCCCCGGCATTCTTCGCGGAGAATCGTGTCGCGATGCGCTTCGCCATGACGCTCGCCCTTGGGGAAGGCGCGCACGTTTATCCGTCGATCCTGCCGGGCAAGGCGCCGCGCCGCGGCGACGGTTTCGTCCGGAGCGCCGTCACACAGGATGAAGAGTTCGAAGCGCTGTTCGCTTTGTGCGCACACGCTCTCCAGCGCAAAGGGCAGCAGATCGGGCGGGCGGTGGATCGGCAGCAGGATCGTGAACAGCGGCGGCTCTTTGCGCTTCAGAAACCGGCCGAACATATCAGAGCGCCGCCTCGATCTCCGCGATCCGCTCGACGATTTCCGCGCCCCGGGCGGCAGTGCCGAGCGGGGGCGGTCCGCCGGCGATGAAGCCGAGAAAGCCCTCGATCTCGTCATAGAGCGGCATCGAATCGGTGAAGGGGATGCCGATTACATCCTGATCAGGGTCGCCGACTGGCCCGCGCCGCCACAGCAATTCGGATGCATAGCCGCCGCGCAGTTCCAGCATCCCGCCATCGCCGATGGCGGTGACCTTTCGCGCATGCTCGGTGCTGACAACGCCGATGTCGAGGATCGCCGAGATGCCGTTGGCGCTCGTCATTCGCGCGATCGCGCCGAGCCTCTTGTCGGCAGGCACGACCGGCCAGGCCGCATCGAGCTTGGGCAACTCGCCGATCAGCGTGTCGATGATCGCCAAATCGTGCGGCGCGAGAATCCAGATCGGATTGACATCGGCATAGCCATGACCCTTGCTCCAACGCTGCAGGCGCAATGTCCTAAGCGTGCCGATAGCCCCGGCGTCAATCTGCCGGCGCAGTTCATGAATGCCGCGGTGGTAGCGCCACTTGTCCATCACGAAGAGCTGTCCGTCGTCCATCTCCGCCAATCGCCGTGCGCCCGCGACATCGGCAGTCAGCGGCTTTTCGACGAAGATCGGCCTGCCGGTCGGCATCAGCGCCTCGGCGATCCCGCCATGGGTCGTCGTCGGTGTGACGATGACATAGCCGTCCATGTCCGGAAGTGCCGCGATATCGGGGATCACCGCCGTCGCGCCCGTCTCGCGGGCTATCGCGCAATGGTCGGGATCGGTGCACACGACATGAACCTCCGCGGCGCACGCGACGAGATCGCGGAGTACGAATTTTCCCCAGCGGCCGCAGCCGATCAGCCCGATTTTTGGCACGCTCATTCGGTCAGTCCGGCAATGTCCAGCAATTGCTCAAGGCTCCCGGCTTCGGTGTCGCGTTCGGACAGGATTGGGTCGTCGATCGGCCAGTCTAGCCCAAGACCGGATTCGTTCCATCGGCACCCGTGTTCGTCGGTCCGGTCGAAATCGAAATCGACGCCGTACAAATGGATCGAGGGTACCGGGAAATAGAAACCGTGTGCGACACCCACGGGAATAGCGATCGTGGCGGGTTTGTCGGCCGGCATGCGGACGATGACGCCGGTGCCGTGCGTCGGTGACGAGGGGCGTAGATCGGAAAGGCCGAGGAGCATCTCGCCTTCGATCACGGTCAGCATGTCCTCATGCTTCAGGTGGAGGTGCACGCCGCGCAGGACTTTGGCAGCGGAATGTACGAGATTCCATTGAACCGGGATGTTGCTGCCGATCTCCCAGCTCTTGCGGTAAACCTCCGTCAGGTCACCGCGGCTATCGGCGTGACTGATCAGCAGCCTGGCGGCAACGCCGGAAATCGGCGTCATATCGGCGTTGGCGAAGGTTTCTATCTCCAGCATCCGCGATGCATAACCCGCCCCGGGGCGCGCAGTCGAGACTCATTCTCAACTTGTTCCGGAAGGGATATCGTCGGGACGGTAGTTGGACGACACATCGTCCGGCCTCTCTCCCGATGTCTGCTCTTCGCCGACAATTTTCGCCGCTGACGTCCGTTTCTTTTTGACAGCCTGGCCGATGAGGATGAGCGCCGGACCATCGCCAAGCGCAGTGCGTACGGCGAGCGGAAGCAGGTCGAGCCGGGTGGCAAAGCGGCGTTCTTCGGGAAGGCTCGCATTTTCCACGACCAGTGCGGGGGTTTCCCCGGAAAGCCCGGCGTCGATCAGCCGGCGGGATACCGTGGGTGCCGCGGCCTTGCCCATATAAACGGCCAATGTCGCCTGCGGATCGGCCAGCGCATTCCAATCGAGATCCAGATCTTCGCCCGTGCGGGTATGCGCCGTGACGAACGTCAATCGGCGCGCAAGGCCGCGCAGGGTGAGCGACATGCCGGCGCTTGCCGCGGCGGCCGAAGCGGCGGTGATGCCGGGGCATATTCGGACGGGGACACCCAGCGCCAACAAGGCCTCCATCTCTTCGGCGGAGCGGCCGAAGATGGACGGATCGCCGCCTTTCAGCCGCACGACGCGTTCTCCTGCACGCGCGGCGTCTGCCAGGAGGTCGTTGATCGACCGCTGATCCTTCGAATGGCGGCCCGAACGCTTACCCACATTAACGAGGCGGACGCCGGTCGGGACGAGATCGAGCACGCCCGGCCCGACTAGCGCGTCGTGGAAGACGATGGTCGCCTTGCGAAGCAGCTTCTCCGCTTTGCGGGTCAGGAGGTCGGGATCGCCGGGACCGGCGCCGACAAGCCAGACCTCTCCGGGATTGGGGATTGAGCCGGTCATTCTGCCGCCTCCAGCGATGGGGAGGTGGGGGTCTCGGTCAACATCTTCGCGAGCGCCGGCCGGCAGCTGCCGCAATTGGTGCCCACGCGCAGAGCCTTACCAATTTCCTCGACCGAGCAGAGCTTCTGGTCGGCGACGGCGGTGAGGATCGTTTTCATGCCGACATCGAAGCAGACGCAGACGATCGGCCCGGGGTCGGCCACCGCGCCCGCCGGACGCGCGGCGAGGAGCGCGGAACCGCCCAAAGGCACGGGCGCATCGAGTTGCGCCGCGATCCAGCCCCGCGGCGGCAGCGTTCCCGAACGGGTGACGAACAACGCCGCGGCGAGCCGTCCCTGCGCGTCGGCAACGACGATACGCCGCATGCCGCGCGCCATGTCGACCGCTTCGAGCCGATTGCCGCCCGGTAGCATCGCGTCGATGTCGATCGCGCCTTCGCCCGCCAATTCGACGAGCCAGCCGCGCTCGAGCCGGGACCGCGTCCAGTAGAGCAGGTCCGGTAACTCGGGCGTGGTGCGGGCGACGAGAAAAGCGCGCCAGTCGGGCAAGACGCGCTCGATCTGGGCGGCGCAATCCTTGAATGCGGGCTGGCCCGATACGGGATCGACCCGGCTATCAGTCAGCCGTCCTGTACGCCCGCCGCCGCTCATCTGGTCGGTCCAGTGCATCGGCGCGAAGATTTCGCCGGGCCGCTGGGCATCGGTGACGAGAACCCGAAAAACGCTGCCGCCGTTCGGCGTTGCGATCCGCGCCAGATCGCCATCGGCAAGTTCGCGCGCGGCGGCGTCCCGGGGATGGATTTCGACCAGCGGTTCGCTGCGGTGGCGCGAGAGGCGTGGCGAGAGGCCGGTGCGCGTCATCGTGTGCCATTGGTCGCGATAACGGCCAGTGTTGAGGCGGAGAGGGTAGGCCTTGTCTACCGTGGTCGCATCAGGCGGCGAAACCGGGACCAGCCGCGCCTTGCCGTCCGGCGTCGAATAACGGCCCGCAGCGAAAGGCGAGACGCCGCCCCAAGCTTGCGGTTCCCATTCCTCATAATCCGCATCGGATATCGCCGCCCGTTCACCGAGATCGAGCAGGCGCCGACCATCGTTCCGATACGCCGTTTGCGCGCAATACTCACGGAAGACATCGGCAGCGCCGGCAAAATCGAAGGCCTCGCCATGGCCCATAGCTAGGGCGACATCGGCAACGATCCGCCAGTCTGGCCGGGCTTCGCCCGGCGGCGCGAACAGGGCGCGTTGGCGGCTCATCACCCGCTCGGAATTGGTGACCATACCGTCCTTTTCCGCCCAGGCGAGCGCAGGGAGCTTCACATCGGCATGGGCGGCTGTGTCCGTCTTCGCGATCACGTCCGAGACGACAACAAATTCGCAGCGATCCAGCGCCTCGCGGACGAAACCGGCATCGGGCATCGAAACGGCCGGGTTGGTCGCCATGATCCAGAGCGCCTTGATTCGGCCTTCATGGACGGCGCGGAACATGTCGACGGCTTTCAGTCCGGGGTCGGGCGCGATTCCCGGCGATTTCCAGAAATCCTGCGCTGCGGCGCGCTCCTCGTCCGAAAAGCCCATATGGCAGGCGAGCGTCGATGCGAGCCCGCCAACCTCGCGTCCGCCCATCGCGTTGGGCTGGCCGGTAATGCTGAACGGTCCCGCGCCCGGCTTGCCGATTCGGCCGGTGGCGAGATGGAGGTTGATGATCGCATTGCCCTTGTCGGTGCCGCAGACCGACTGGTTGGCGCCCTGGCTGAACAGGGTGACCATTTTTTGCCCGGCGGAAACGAGATCGGCGAGGGCGGAAAACGCGTCCTCTCCGATGCCCGCGTCCGCCGGGCCGCCCTTGAGCCTCTCCCAAAAGTCTTCAGGGCTTGTCACATGCGCGGCGAGATAGGTCTCGTCGATCTTGCCGCGTGCGCGCATCTCCGCGAGCAAGGCGTTGAACAGCGCGATATCGCCATCGAGGCGAAGCGCGATATGGAGATCGGCGCATTCGGCGGTTTCTGTCCGCCGCGGATCGATGACGACGAGCTTGGTACCGCGTTCCCGCCTCGCCTTTTCGATCCGCTGCCAAATTACCGGGTGGCACCAGGCGGTGTTGGAGCCGACGAGCAGGATCAGCTCGGCTTCCTCAAGATCGGCATAGCTGCAGGGAACGATATCCTCGCCGAAGGCCCGGTTATGGGCCGCAACGGCGCTCGCCATGCAGAGCCGCGAATTGGTGTCGATATTTCCCGAGCCGATAAATCCCTTCATCAACTTGTTGGCGACGTAATAATCTTCGGTCAGCAGCTGGCCCGAGACGTAGAAGGCAACGCTGTCCGGGCCATGTTCGGCAATCGTCGAGGAGAATCGTTCGGCAACAAGGGCGATCGCTTCATCCCAGTCGGTTCGCTCGCCGCCGATTTCGGGATAGAGCAATCGCCCCTCGAGCCCGACCGTTTCCCCCAGATGCGTGCCCTTGGAACAAAGCCTTCCGAAGTTCGCCGGATGCGCCGCATCGCCTTTGACGACGATTTGCCGCTTTCCGGCGGAGATTGCCGTGATCCCGCATCCAACGCCGCAATAGGGGCAGGTGGTGCGTTTCCTGCTCACCGCGCGCTCGCGAGCGCCTCGGCGCGCGAAATGAAGATGCGTCCGCCATCGACCTTGACCGGGATGGTCGGCACGCAGCCCTTGTCCTCTCCCTGCGCCTCGCCGGTGACCAGGCTGATCCGCCAATTGTGCAGCGGGCAGGTGACGGTCGTGTCGTGCACGATGCCCTGGCTCAGCGGGCCCTGCTTGTGCGGGCATTTATTGTGGAGCGCGAATACCCTGCCGTTGGCCGTGCGGAAGATGGCTATCTCCTCACCGCCCTGCACGGGCAAGGTGCGGGCGCCGAGCGCCGGCAGCTGGTCGACGGGGCCGATGTCGAGCCAGTTCGCATCCATGGTCATTCCCCTCCCACAGCCGCGAAGGGCCGGATTTCGGCAAGATGCTGATGGAGGTGCGCTTCGGCGCCCGCGGCGCGTTCCGCCCATGGATCCTTCTGGAGGAACGTCTGGGCGTGGAGGAACCGGTCGCGCAGCGCGCTTCGCCCCGCCTCGTCTTCGACGATGCGCTGTTTGACATAGTCGAGCCCGACCCGTTCGATCCACGGTGCGGTGCGATCGAGATAGCGCGCTTCCTCGCGGTAGAGCTGGATGAAGGCCGCGCAATATTCGAGCGCTTCCTCTTCGGTCTCGACCTTGCAGAGCAGGTCGGTGCCGCGCAAATGGATGCCGCCATTGCCGCCGACCATCAACTCGTAACCGCTATCGACGCAAACGACGCCGAAATCCTTGATCGTCGCCTCGGCGCAGTTGCGCGGGCAGCCCGACACCGCGATCTTGAATTTGTGGGGCATCCAGCTGCCCCAGCTCATCCGCTCCATCTTGATGCCGAGCCCTGTTGAATCCTGCGTGCCGAAGCGGCACCAGTCGGTGCCGACACAGGTTTTCACCGTGCGGAGCGCCTTGCCATAGGCATGGCCCGAAACCATGCCGGCCGCGTTGAGATCGGCCCAGACAGAGGGAAGGTCCTCCTTCTGGATGCCAAAAATGTCGAGCCGTTGCCCGCCGGTGACCTTGACCATGCCGGCATCATATTTCTCGACGACATCGGCGATCGCGCGCAGCTCCCGCGGGTTGGTGATCCCGCCCCACATGCGCGGGACGACCGAATAGGAGCCGTCCTTCTGGATGTTGGCGTGGAGCCGTTCGTTGACGAACCGGCTTTGCGGGTCTTCCTTATGTTCGCCAGGCCAGGCGCAGAGCAGATAATAGTTGAGCGCTGGGCGGCAGGACGAACAACCGTCGGGCGTCGTCCAGTGCAGCTCCTGCATCACCGCCGGAATTTCCTTGAGTTCCTTTTCGAGTATCAGGCGGCGGGCGTCCTCATGGGTGAAGCTTGTGCAACCGCACATCGGCTTGATCTCGCGTTCGCCCGAATAGTTCTCGCCCAAGGTGATCGTGAGCAATCCCTCTACAAGGTTGGTGCAGGAGCCGCAGCTGGCGCTGGCCTTGGTACAGCCGCGCACTGCGTCGAGCGTTCCCGAGCCGTCCTGGATAGCGGCGACGATTATGCCCTTGGAGATGCCGTTGCAGCCGCAGATTTCCGCGTCGTCCGAGAGAGCTGCAACGGCGGCATTAGGGTCCGCCAGTGCGCCCCCTCCCGAGGCGAAGGCCTGGCCGAAGATGATCGCCTCGCGAATATCCGAGACGTCCTCCTCCTGGCGCATAAGGTCGAAATACCAGTTGCCGTCTGCGGTATCGCCATAGAGTACGGCGCCAACGATGCGGTCTTGCTTGAGCACCACGCGCTTGTAGATGCCCCGTGCGGCATCGCGCATCACGACGTCTTCGCAATCCTCGCCGCCCGAAAAATCGCCGGCCGAAAATAGGTCTATCCCGGAAACCTTGAGCTTGGTCGAGGTGACCGAACCCTGATAGCCGGTGGCGCCTGTGGTGCATTTGTCGGCGAGCGCCTTGCACATCTCCCAAAGCGGCGCGACGAGGCCGTAAACAAGGCCGCGATGCTCGACGCATTCGCCGACCGCAAAAATCGAAGGATCGCTGGTCCGCATATCGTCGTCGACGACGATGCCGCGGCCGACCTCCAGTCCGGCCTCCATGGCGAGCCGCACATTGGGCCGGATCCCGACCGCCATGACTACGATATCGGCGGAGATTTCCGTGCCGTCCTTGAGTTTCACCGCTTCGACATGGCTCTCGCCGACGATCTCGGCCGTGTCGGCGCCGGTCAGGATGGTCTGGCCGCGATTTTCGAGTTCGGTTTTCAGCAGGAAGCCCGCCGCTTCGTCGAGCTGCCGTTCCATCAAGGTCGGCATCAGGTGAAGGACGGTCACCTCCATGCCACGCAGGAACAGGCCGTGCGCCGCTTCAAGGCCCAGCAGGCCACCGCCGATGACCACCGCTTCTCCGCCCCCTTCGGCCGCGGCCAGCATCTTTTCGACATCGTCGAGATCGCGGAAGGTGATGACGCCGGGCAAGTCGTGCCCGGGCACCGGAATGATGAATGGATCGGAACCGGTTGCGATCAGCAGCTTGTCATAGCTTTCGGTGCGGCCCGAGCGCGAGCGCAGTTCCTTTTCCTCGCGGTCGATCGCGATCACGGAATCGCCGGAGACGAGCTCGATGCCGTTATCGGCGTACCAGGCCTCGTCGTTGATGACGATTTCGTCGAACGTCTTGTCGCCCGCCAGCACCGGCGAGAGCATGATGCGGTTGTAATTCACCCGCGGCTCGGCGCCGAAGATGACGATGTCGTACCGGTCGGCATCGCGGGCGAGTATCTCCTCCACCGCGCGGCAGCCGGCCATGCCGTTGCCGATGACGACCAGTTTTTCCTTTTGTTCCTTGGCCATCGCCGTCTTTTCCCTGTCAGAAGCTGTATTCGAGCTGGGCCCAAAGCCGCTCGACGTTCGCGCCGAAGCCATCGGCGTCGTAATTGGCGTATTTGACGAGCGCCCCGAACGGGCCGATGCGGAAGCCGAGCAGCGCGTCCCACTCGCTGCCATAATCGAGGCCGCCGAAATCGCTGTCGAACGCATGATAGGTCACCGCGGCGCGCAAGCCGGGCAGGAACGACACACCCGGTATCGAACGCCCTATGGTGACGTAATGGTCGCGCAGACCCGTGGGCGGCGTGACCAGAAAGATGTCGGCCCAGCCGTTGAATTTGTGGAGCGTGGCAAGCGGCGTCTGGAACGCTTCGAGCCCGTTGTCGGAGCCCAGCTCCTCATAGCCGAGCGTGACATTGAAGCCGGCGAGGCTCGTGCTCGCGGCGAGCAGGATATAGTCGGCCGAATAGCCGGCTGTCAGCGGCCCGAGATAGTCCTGATAGTCGGATTGGCGTGCATAGCTCGCCTCGAGATTGAAAGAGAATCCTTCGGAGATCGGCAGCGCCGCCGTGGCGCGCAGGCCATAGGTCTGGCTGTCGAACCGGGCACGCGGTTCGCCCGCATCGTGATCGAGCAGATAGGCGAAGGCGGTGAGATCCACCGGGCCAAGATCGAGCCCGGCATTGAGCAGGATGAAATCGCCCTCGAAAGACTCGCGGGCGCCGGAATCGATTCCGAAGATCGTCCGCTCCGAAATCGCATAGGTCGCATCGGCGGTGAACGGCCCGAGATCGCGCAGCTGGACGCGCACGGCATCGAAAGTCTGCTCGTTCTGTCGCCAGCCGACATTGCCGACAAAACGGGAATCGCCAAGCACGATCCGCTGCCGCCCGACGGTGGCGACGATAGTCTCGCTCGCATAGCCGACCTGCAGCCGGTTGAGCTCAATCGTCTCGGGATCGGCAACGACCGGAAACATGCCGCGACCATTGGCCGTGCTGTTGTAATGCTCGTTGAGCGCAGCCGTGCCTTCCGTTTCAGCGAGGAAGGAGAAGCCGCCTTCATGGCCGATTTGGACACCAGCACGGGCGCGAAGGGTGATCGCGTCACCCTCCCGTGCGAATCCCGCCTGGTCGACATGTTCGTACCGCAGTCGCGCATCGATGATCGGCGTGATCGAAAAACCATCGCCGACCGGAATGGGCTGGGCTGCAACGGCCGGGGTCGAAGCCCCGGCCGCGAGAAGAAGCGCAAATCGGCGCATCAGATATGCACGCCCTGCAGAGCCGCGCCCCAGGTCGTCCGCCAGCGCAGCTTTACCGACATCAGGCCACCGAGAGCGATGAGCGCGATCGCGGCGAATATGATGAAGCCGAATTGCGGGCTGCCGAACCACTGGGTCGCAAGGCCCAGCGAGGACGCGAGGAAGAAACCTCCAATGCCGCCTGCGCAGCCGACCAGGCCGGTCATCACTCCTATTTCCTTGCGGAAGCGCTGTGGCACGAGCTGGAAAACGGCGCCGTTGCCAAGGCCGAGACTCATCATCGCGACGATGAACATGCCGAGAGCGATGGCCACCGAAGCCGGGCCGCTGCTGACCGCGAACAATGTCAGCGCCGCGACGGTGTAGACGCCGGTCAGCGTCTTGATGCCGCCGATCCGGTCGGCAAGCGCGCCGCCCATAGGCCGCACCAGCGAGCCGACGAATACGCAAGCTGCCGTGCAATAGCCGGCGGTGATGGCCGACAGGCCGTATTGATCGACGAAATAGATCGAAAGCGACGCTGCGAGACCTACGAAACCGCCAAAAGTGACGCTGTAGAACAGCATGAACCACCAGGCATCGACATCCTTCAGCGGTTCAAGATAGGCGGCGAGCGGCTTGGGCGCGGGCTGATCGGGCGAGTCCTTGGCGAGGATCATATAGACGATAAAGGTGATCACTAGCGGGATGCAGGCCAGGCCGAGCACGGCGTTCCAGCCGAACATCGCCGACAGCGTCGGCGCGAACAGGGCGGCGAGAACGGTGCCCGAATTGCCCATACCGGCGATGCCAAGTGCGGTTCCCTGATGCTCGGGCGGATACCAGCGCGAAGCCAGCGGTAACGCGACGGCGAAGCTGGCCCCGGCAAAGCCGAGCACGATGCCGAGCGCGATCGTTCCCCAATAGCTCTCGACGCCGAAGAGCCAGCCGCTGAACAGGCCCACGATCACGATTAGCTGGCCGATCGCGCCGGTGAGCTTCGGGCCGATGCGATCGACCATCAGGCCGTTGGAAATTCGCAGCAGCGCCCCGGCGAGCGTCGGCACGGCCACCATGAAGCCCTTTTGCGCCGGGCTCAGCCCTAGATCGGCCGAAATGTCGGGCGCCAGCGGGCCGAGCAACACCCAGACCATGAAGGCGAGATCGAAATAGAGAAAGGCGGCGATCAAGGTCGGCCGGTGCCCTGCTTGCAAGAAACCCTTGTTCATGATGATGCTCCCCAATTGCTTGACTGGATGAAAAAGATGTCCACCCTCGCGCGCGCACATGCGTGAAGGGGGGCGCTGAAATGCGGTCTGAAGGTCGCCTGACAATTGCCGGTGGATTTGCGAGCGAGGCGGGACGCCGCGCCGCGAACGAGGATTTCTGCGCGCTTTACAGCGGCACGGCGACCGAACAGGCGACGCATGGAATGCTCGCTGCGGTCGCCGATGGCGTCAGCGCGGGCGGCCATGGACGGGAAGCGGCGGAACTTGCCGTGCGTTCGCTGTTCGACGGCTTTTACGCCTGCCCCGAAACCATCGGCCCGGCACGTGCTGCCGAACGGGTTCTGGGTGCCTTCAACGCCTGGCTTTACGGGCAGCGGCAAAGCGAAACGCTGCGCGATGCCGCCACGACGCTGACAGCCATCGTGCTCCGCGGACGGCGTGCGCATGTCGTCCACATCGGCGACACGCGGGCCTGGCTGTTGCGCGACCGTCGGCTCAGACAACTGACTCGCGACCATGTCCGCAACGAACCCGATCTCCGCCACGTGCTCATCCGCGGTATCGGTATCGAGCCGGCGGTGCGCCTCGATCACATCGCCCTCGATCTCGCCGAGCATGATCGATTGCTGCTGACCAGTGACGGGATCCACGGAAGCCTTTCCGAAACGCGGATCGGCGAGTTGCTGGGCGCGCGAAACGCTGCTGAACGCGACAGTGAGCTGATCGTGGAGGCAGCCCTCAAGGGCGGTTCGCGCGACAATGCGACCGCGATGGTTATCGACATCGTCGCGCTGCCGGCCCCCGATCACCACGGCGTCGCCGAAGAACTCGCCGCACTGCCGATTCTGCCGGTCCCGGAGGTCGGCGAAAGCGTTGACGGCTATCTGCTCGAGGAACGGCTTGCCAATGGCCGCTACACCGCGCTTTTCCGGGCTACAGACAGACAGGGCGGCGATATTGTCGCCATCAAATTCCCCAAGCCCGCGATCCTTTCCGAACGCTCGGCAAGGCTCGCCTTTGCGCGCGAAATTCTTATCGGTCAGCGCGTTCACAGCCCGTTTGTCGGTGAGGCCTTCGCCGTCTCCGCGGATCGCCAGACCCGGCTTTACAGCGCTCAGCCCTTTTATGACGGCGAGACCATGATCGCCCGCTTCAAGCGCGCGCTTCCGCCCATGGCTGCGGGGGTGGAGTCCGCCGTTCAACTGACCCGCGCCGTCGCGGCACTTCATCGGCTTGACATCATCCATCGCGACATCAAGCCGGACAATGTCATCCTCATCGAAGGCGGGCTGAAGCTCGTCGACCTTGGCGTGGCGCGATTGCCGCGCACCGAAGATTTCCACGGCGACGAAATTCCCGGCACGCCCGGACACATGGCGCCCGAGCAGTTTGCGGGCAATGCCGGCGATATGATGACCGACCAGTTCGCGCTGGGTGTGACCCTGTACCGCTGGTTCACGGGCAAATGGCCGTTCGGGGAGCAGGAGGCCTTTTCGCGCCCGCGTTTCGCCGATCCGCCGCCGCCCTCGCGTCACCGGCCGGAAATTCCCGCCTGGCTCGACGCTGCGATACTGCGCACCATTGCGCGCAATCCCGAAGACCGGTTCGGCGACGTGATCGAGCTGCTGCGCGCACTGGAGGGAGGCGGCAGCGTAGCGCGCGTCCCGCCGCGCCGTTTCGTGCCGTTGGTCGAACGGAATCCGGTGCGCTTCTGGCAGGTCGTTTGCCTGCTGTTGGCGGCGGCCCTGATCACGGCGCTCGCCCTGCGCTGAAATTTGTCTCTGGTGCTTTTCCATTCTCGTCATGGACCTCGGTCTCCAGACACAAAAAACCGCCTCGGGCGACGGTCATCGGACCTGCCCGGGCGGCATCATTGCCTCTTCGATTGTCTGTCGGCCGGTTGCAACGCCCTTCATTGGACGGGGAACCGGCTATGTCGGCACGCAAATCGCGTGTTCTTCATCTCACTCTCAAAAATCCGGTTGCCCGGCAATTGTTTTTTTTGCACTGCATCATTTTACAACCGGAATCGTCTTCAAATATCCTGGTATGTCGTCGGGATCGAAGGTGCGGCCGTCGAAAAAAACATCGGGGCCGAGGGCGAGCCGCCCCTGGGTCCCGCCGACTGCGATCGTCTTTTCGAGTCCGCCTTCTACCTTGGAGCTTGCGCCCGGCAGCGGCTCGTCATGCCCGCTGACGGCGCCGCGATAGAAGCCCGGCCGGAAAACGCGCTCGGCCCGCTCGGCATCCTCGGCCGTATAGGCAAGGCCATCCCATCGCACGAGCTGCGAATAGAGCCAGGCGGCCTGGCTCTTCCAGGGGAAGTTGGCGGCATCGCGGTGCTGAAACATGAAATCGGGGATATGGACGGGCGCGGTATCGCGGGCGAGCAGGATACGGTCCGATATCGCCCGCTTGATCAGCGGTGCCGACCCATCGAGATATTCGGGCCGAGACAACAGCTCGGCATTGCCATCCCATTTTGCAGGATCGATAAAGTTCCTGCCGGCGGCAAGCAGAGCGCGGATCAGCCGTTCGAAGAGCGGTGCCTTGTCCTCCAATACCGCTTCTGGAACCGCCAACACCTTCTCGACACCGCGCCGCCAGATCTGCGACGTGACGATCGCGATGCGCCCCGCACCCTGCTCGACGGCAACGCTGTTCCAAGGTTCGCCGACGCAGATTCCGTCGACCTCACCGGCCGCCAGCGCGTCGGCCGCGAACGGCGGCGCGACCGTCACGATATCGATGTCGCGGTCCGGTGCGATGCCGCTTGCGGCCAGCCAGTAGCGCAGCATGTAGTTGTGGCTCGAATAGCGATGGACGACGCCGAAGCGCAGCCGCTGTCCGGTCTTTGCCAGCCGCGCGATTTCCTGCGCCAGCGCGGCGCCGGTTACCAGTGGATCGCCCAGTTTTCCTGGCTTTACGAGCATGTTGGCCAGATTTTCCGATAGCGTAATCGCATTGCCGTTGAGCCCCAGCACGAAGGGTACGGCGAGCGGCTTGGCGGGCCGCCCCCGGCCCAGCGTCGTGGCGATCGCCAACGGCGCAAGCAGGTGCGCGGCATCGCTATGGCCGTAGAGCAGCCGGTCGAGCACCGTTGCCCAGCTCATGTCGCGGACGAAGATGAGCTCCAGCCCTTCCGCCTCCGCGAAGCCCCGTTCCTGTGCGAGGATGGGCAGTGCCGCATCGACCAGCGGGAGGAATCCGATCGTCAACCGGTCAAGCGCCATTGATGCCTCCCATCAGTTCGCTCGCCGTCACGATCGCATCGGCGATATCGACGATCCGGCGATTGCTGTTCATCGCCTGGCTGCGCAGCAGGCCGTGCGCTTCGGGCTCGGACACATGGCGCTGCGCCATCAGGATATGCTTCGCCCGGTCGATCACATCCTTGTCGGCGAGCGCCGTTCTGGCTTCGTCGAGCTCCCGCTGAAGCCGTGCAAAGGCGTTGAAGCGGCGCACCGCGAGATCGAGAATCGGCTTGATCCGGTTTTTCGAAAGCCCGTCGACGATGTAGGCCGATACGCCGGCGTCGATCGCCGCTTGGGTCGTTTCCTCGTCGCTCTGGTCGATGAACATCGCGATCGGCCGCGCCGCCGCACGCGATATGACGAACAGCTCTTCCAGCTCGTCACGGGAGGGATTTTCGAGATCGATCAGGATAACGTCGGGCGCCATTGCCTCCAGTTGGCCGGCCAGGCCCTTGCGCTCGACGATGGTCGCAATCTCATCCTCGCCGGCCTCTTTAAGGCCTTCCTCGATGATCGCGGCCCGCGCCGGATTGTCGTCAACGATAATGATGCGCAGAACGCGACTCCTCTATGTTGCAGTGCAATATAGAAGGGGGAGGGGTGCGCATACAAGCGCTGACTAGAGGCGGGAGAAATGAAAAATCGACGACCAATCCCGAGCGAAGGAGATGCCTGAACGCTTTGGGGTGATCTACGAAGACGAAGGCTGCTGCGCGCTATCTGAGCGAGCGTGCGTGGCTGGTACGGGAGGGCGATTTCTAGCGGTCCGCCGGCCTCCGGTTGCGGCGGGGGCAACAGCAATAATTATGGCCGGCACATATAAACTGCGGACCGTGGAGGCTGCCCTATTCTCCCGCGCGAATATCGTAGTCATGGCGGGGATGGTAAGTTGCATCATAGATATCCGGCAGGCCGCTATCGGCAATGATCGTGCGGTGCGCGATCAACCAATGGCCGTCCACTCTCACCAGCCGGTCATATTCGCGGCCCTGTTCCACCAGCCGCGGTGGGCCTTTGATATCGCCATTGATAATCCCGGTCCAAATGAAGCTGGCGGTTGCTTCATCCCCCGCAACGTTGATCACCGCATTGCTCAGCAGCATGTGGAACGTGCCTTCGGGCAGCGCATCGGCGCCGCCCAGTTCCTGATAGGCGCGCGTCACGCCCTCTTGCCCGTGATAGACCCGGCCATTGATATCCAGCACGCCATCGGGCGTGAAATAGGTCTCGAAACCTTCCTCATGCGCGCTGCCGAGCCCGGCGTAATAGCGCACAATCAGATCCTCAATCGCGATCCGGTCAAACATAGCCTGCATTTGGGCGTGATGCGCGGCCATCTCCTCGCCCATCTGTTCATCTCCAGCCATCTGATGGTGCTCGTGGTGATCCTGCGCATTGGCCACAAACGGCATGGTGAGCGCTAGGGTTAGGGCGAAGGTGATTGGCAGGCGCATTGTTTCTCTCCCATTGCAGACCCGCGATCATCGCAGGAAGCGTAGCGATGGCAAGCGGTCGCCTTGTGCCGGATTTTACTCGCTGCAGCGCTGCTATCAGGGAGCATTTATGGGATTTCACCCTGTGCCATGAATAAATATCAAATAAATCATCTGAAAGTGGCGGGCAGGAGACGATGAACATGAGAACTATGTCTACTCCATAGCACTCTAACGCCCTCCACAGCCCTCCTTTATGCGAACGGCGCCGCGCCGAGGATATTCTGGCCCTGGACGATGACGTTGCACCAACGCTTCGCCCGCGTCACTGCGTTGTAGAGCAGCCGGCGCTTGTGCTCGACATCGCCGCCGACCTGATACGGCCATATGACCACGACGCCGTCGAACTCGCGGTTCTTGGCCTGTTGCACCGTCATCGCGGTGAAGAGATGCGCTGCGCCACCGCCATACTGCCTGCGCAACGCCACGTTTCGAGCGATCACGGCCTCGATCTCCACACGGGTAAATTCCGTCCGCCCGACAGCATGAATTTGATTTTCCACCCACAGGATTGCAGCGCGCACGGGCCCCGACGGCGGCAGCGAGCGCAGCGCGGCGCATGTCCCCACGGCGGTCACGGTGGCAGCGAGTACAAGCCCCCCGAGGATGACCTGCGTCTCGTCTCGATCAGTGCCCTCCCACCGGATCGAATACGGTCCATTTTGCTGCTGTCCGCAGGGGCCATGCCCAACACGCGTTACGACAGACTGCACAAATCCGCCTTGCACCGCAGGGGTGATTACTGCGACGTTGCCCCCTTGGCGCCACGCGATGGCGTTGGCGAGCAAAGTCGCAGCCAGAGGTACGCTTACGCCCGGCTGCAAAATGCGGAAGCCCTGTCCATTCACCGGCGCCTGGCCGTTCCGGATCGCCGTCGCGGCCGCCAGGAGGCCCCCAATATTCGTCCGACGCACCTGGACCAGCGTTTCGGGCTCTGCCGCACCCTGTAGCCAGGTTACCAGCGGATTCGGACGCAGCGCCTGGTCGAGGCATTGAAACTCATCTGCAGCGATCAATGCGTGAGTGGCGCCGGAAAGTGCGACCAACATCCGCAGTCGCTGCGGTCTCAGGTCCTGTCCCTCATCCACCAGCACGATCGGGAAGCTCGCGGCCGTCCAGGCCCGGACCTGGGGCTGCTCAAGAAGCAGTCCGGCAGCATCGCAGACCGCATCGAACTCGCCTTCTATGGCAGGCGCGATGCCGAGGGCCGCTGCAAGGCCGCGCCAGCGCCGGTAGATGCGCCATGCGAAGGCGTCGACCGTGCGGCATTCCACCCGGCTCAAGAGGCCGGGAACGGTCCGAAGCCGATCCGACAAGCGGCGCCTCGCTCCATGCATGAAGGTCAGCGCAAGGACGCGCTGCCCTTCGATCAAAGGATGGTCAGCGAGCGTCTCAGAGAGCATCTCCATGAGACGATACGTCTTTCCGCATCCGGCCGCTCCCTCGACCGCCCGAACGTTCATGGTTGAAACACCCTGATCGCCGGATTAGCCGCATCTGCGGCAAACAGAGGGTTGTGCTCTCCCTTCACCACATCGGTGATCGCGTTGAGCAGCGACCGCGCTCGCGCGCAGCAGGCTTCACTGGCGCCGATCGCGCCCGCGATGATTTCGTAGGTGGATGAGTCCTTCTTCAGCCCCCCGGCAGCGCGATTATCGTTCTTCAGGCGCGCGACCAGTTCTGCCACTGTAGTTGCCGGTTGATCGATCTGGATCGCCGGAAGACAGGCATTCGCATCCGCATCGATGATCCAGCCAATGGTGTCCTCAAGCATCTCGCCATTCGCCCACCGAAGGATCACGCCCGAGTTCGGAGATCCGGCCGCCACAAGCGCCCCGGCGTATCCGACGCCCTCCGCATCCCCATCGACCATTGCTACGATGCGCGGGTGCAACGGCGCCATGGCCTCAACCGTCCTGACGACCGCACCATCATGCGTTGGGATCACGCCGATAAAAGCATCGAACCGGCACTCTTCGGCTGCCGCCCAGCTTTGATGCAGATCGACAGCACGAACCAGCAGCCCGAGCCACTCGTAGTCCGTGCGGCCTTCAGGGACCAAGACAAACTCATGCATGACGGCGGCGATCGTTTCAACGCGGTTGACCTGGAACAGCTTCCGCACGCTGTTCGGCGTGTCAGCAGGCAGTGTGGATGTCAGCAAAGGAATGGCAGTCAGCACTCCTCCGTCATTGCGGAGAACCGCCACGCCCTTCGGGTCTGCGAGTGCCGCCACCATCGGCGAATGAGTCGAGACGAACGTCTGTCGGGAAAGGGCCTGAATTCGATGAACCAGTCGGCGCTGTAGGGCCGGCGGCACATGCAGTTCCGGCTCCTCAAGCGCCATCCAAAATCCTTCGTTGGCTTCGGCGCGCATACGGCCAAACTGCAACAGCAGAAGCAGATGCTGGAGCGAAAGAAGGCCGCTCCCATGTCGCCTCGCCGGCAAGGGAAGACCGCCTCCCTCGTGAGCATAGTGCGAGACGACGGATTCGAGCAGCCCGTCGCTGTCGGTAGCCGTCACGCGCAAATGGAGCGTCGGGGCCGTCCGAAAAAAGCCGCGCAGCTCCTGATTCAGGCGATTGACGATCGGCGCCAGACGCTCGTCCTGCTCAAGCCGGGCCTCCGGCGCGCGCAATCTATCCCGCTCGCTAAGGACGGACTCGGACGGTTGGCCTTCGCCGGCGGCGACAACCCTGCGAAACAGCTCCGACCCGAACGACACCGTCCGGTCCCATGTCCGGGCGGCCGGCACGAAGAAGAACCCGATGTCGCGGATCAAGCGCGCGGAGAAAGCAGTGGCGCTCTCGTCGGCAAACACATCGCCTACCGCATCGTCGTCGTGGAAGTGCCGAAGCGTCTCCACTTCGAGCGACGGCCTGTGAAATCGCGCAGCGAAAGCAACTTGGCAAGCGAGCTTCCACGATTGGTCTGCGCGCGCCGGCAGCACCGCGCCATCGATCGGATTCCACCATTTGACAATCCCCCGATCGTCCCGAAACCAGTCTATATGCTGAGCCGGATCGTCGCCATCAAAGCCGATCACCGTCGCGACAAGGCGAATTCGGTCCACGGGTTGAGGGTTGCTGCCGTAGAAATCATGCTCGGTCAGTTGGCGGACCATCCGATCCCGGCCGAACAAAAGCGCCAGCGCCTCGACAACTGTAGTCTTCCCGCAGTTATTTGAGCCGACGAGGACGGTATGAGGTGAAAAGCGAACGACGCCTTCGCGGATACCCCGAAAATTCTCGATCTCTAGCTTTGCGATTTGCACGGTTGTTCCCCCCACAAATGCATATAAAATATTTCCTCGCAGTGTGACAGGTTAGACGTGCGATATCCGCTCTTAGAGCATGCGCATGCTCTAAGATGAGGGATCGCATATGACCGTCGACTGGACGCCGGTATTCGTCCTGCCGAACATACCGTTGGACCATGCGGTCGAATGCGAGATCGCGGCGATAGCGCCGGCTCACGACTCTCGTGTCAGAGCCCTGAAACGCGCTCATCCGACCTTCAAGCAGTTCCTCAATCGCTTCACGGACAATTTTGGAGCGAAATTCGAACCGGCAGTGCTGCTCCTCGACGCAGCCGCGCCGCCAAGCTTCCGCGATGTCGCCGCCTTGGGAAGCTTCCGCGACGTCATCGCGCTGTCGACCATCACCCACGGGCGCTCGCTGGAGCTTCGTTATCCGCGCGGACATCGCGTTCTCTTCGGAGAGGCCTTCGCCATTTATCCATGGATGCTCGACCGGCACTACAAGGACGTCATCGGCAGCACGCCGGCGATCCTGGGCACTCACCTGGTCTCCAGCTTTCGTGGCCAATCGTCTCCCGCTCTCTTCCGCACGTCGCTCGCCGCGAGCGACATCGATGAGCCGCTCCTCGCCGCGCTGCTGGCGCGATGGCGCCGACGATATGAGGCCGAGGAGCCGGCGTGGGACGACGTGGCGCTGATGCGCTCACTCAACATGGCGTATCACGCCTCGCTCCTGCCTGCCGGGACCGATACGACATTCTACGACGTTGGCCGGATCGTCTCGCTCTGGGTCAGCGCTTTCGAAATTCTGGTTCACCCGGGCGGAAGCGGCAAGGCCAACCGCGAAAAGGTATTCGAGCTGATCGAGCGGACGCGGTGGGCGATCCCGGCGAGCGGCCAGCTCGCACACGACACCGGCAACAAGACGAAGGTGAAGCGAACATTGGCGTCATGGCTGATCCAGTCGCTCTATGACTGCCGAAACGACTTCCTCCACGGCAATCCCGTCGAGCGAAGCACGTTATTGCTCGCCACGCCTCAGCGCACGATCTTCGAATATGCGGCGCCTCTCTACCGGATCGCGCTCACCGCCTTCCTCCCGCTCGTATATGACGCGCCGATACCCTCGGCGACCGATGCGGACGCCTTCGGCGGTTTTATCGCCGATCGGATGACATTCATGGGCCCGCAGAAAACGGCCGAAGAAGCGCTGCTGACTGCGACGCAAGCGCCGCCCGAACCAGGCGCGCGGCGACCCCGGATCACACGGCCCGCACCACAGGAATAAAGCACATAAGCTACGAAAACGAAGAACGCGATGACCGATATCAACGAGCTCCGCGAACCCGTGCTCGCGATGAACAGTTTGGCGAGCGTTTTCCGCTTCGCGCCCAATACTCGTCTTTCAGGCGTGCATTCCACATAGCTGAAGTCTGATCGGGATACTGACCGGAATGCAGGTGCAAGGACTTTTGGGGCAGCACGCCTTTGGGGGAAAGGCAACTAAAGCTGGCGGGCCACGCCGATAGACAGAGCGTTGCCTCAGCATTTTCGGCCGCTCGGGAATTGCCCCTAGCGGGGGAAAGCCTTCCCCCTGGTCGGCACTGGCGTTGCCGACGCACCCCCTTCTGCGGGGAGACCCCGCAACACCCGCTGAGAGGTAGAGTGCGGACGGGTTTTCCGTGACGGGTTGAGGATCGGGAGAGAGGCTCCCGAGGCCCGTCGTGGAGCAATCCCGATGGCCAGATATGATCGCCATGCGCGCGCCAGCGCCGACCGCACGAACCTATACGACGACATCACCAACAGGATCATCGCCGAGCTGGAGCAAGGCCGGCTTCCCTGGGTACAGCCCTGGGGTGCGTCGACCACCACCGCGCCGCTCGGCCTGCCGAAAAATGCCTCCACCGGCCGTACCTATTCCGGCATCAATATTCTCATCCTCTGGGGCGCCGTCATCCAGCACGGTTTCCCCGGTCAGGCGTGGCTGACCTTTCGCCAGGCCCTGTCGCTCGGCGGCAATGTCATGAAAGGCGAACGCGGCACCACCGTCGTCTATGCCGACCGCTTCATCCCCGACGATGAAAAGAAGCGTGCCCGCGAAACCGGCGAGGACGCGCAGGCGATCCCGTTTCTGAAGCGGTTCACGGTCTTCAACACGGCGCAATGCGAGGGCCTGCCCGATGACATCGCCATCGTGGCGCCTCCGCCTCCGCCGGGCCTGATCGAGCCGAAGGTCGAGGCGCTCATCAAGGCCACGGGCGTCGACTTCCGCATCGGCGGCAACCGCGCCTTCTACCATCCGGCGTACGACTTCGTGGCCGTTCCGCCGCCGCAAGCCTATTACGAGCCGATCAATTGGCACCGCACCGCGCTGCACGAAATAGGTCACGCCAGCGGCCATCACAGTCGGCTGAACCGCGATCTGACCGGCTCCTTCGGCTCGAAGAAATACGCCTTCGAGGAATTGGTCGCCGAGCAAATCGCCGCGTTCAGTTGCGCCGCGCTCGGCATCGTGCCGACCGTGCGCCATGCCGATTATATTGGCTCCTGGCTGGAGGTCATGCGCGAGGATTCGCGCGCCATCGTCCGCGCCGCCTCGCAGGCCAGCAAGGCTGCCGACTGGCTGCTCTCCTTCCTGCCGGATGCGGGTAGCGACATCGTAGCCGATGACCAGCGGGAGGCGGCATGATCAGGCTCCGCGTTCTCAGCCTTGGGGTCTGACCCACCCGAAACCCACAAACCCGTAAAGCCGGATTTCCGGCTTTACGCCTCATCGGTTCTGCGGCGCTGCCTCCTTAGAGTAAGAGGGCGGTGCTTCGCTTCGTGACGGGTTTGAGGTCGAGAGAGAGGCTCTCGGCGCCCGTCGCGGAGACTACCACGATGGCTACTGCCGTTCAGAAGATCACCCTGTCGTCCTCGCGCGACATTCCCTTCAACAAGCTGATCCTCAGCCAGTCGAACGTGCGGCGCATCAAGGCCGGTGTGTCGATCGAGGAACTCTCGCAGGACATCGCCCGGCGCGGCCTGCTTCAGGGCCTCAATGTGCGTCCCGTCGTTGATGGCGATGGCAATGAGACCGGCATGTTCGAGATTCCCGCCGGCGGCCGCCGCTACCGGGCGCTCGAACTGCTGGTGAAGGCCAAGCGCCTCGTTAAGACCGCGCCGGTGCCCTGCGTCGTGCGCGAGGTCGGCTGCAACATCCTCGCCGAGGACGACAGCCTGGCCGAGAATATCCAGCGCGCGCCGCTGCATCCCCTCGATCAGTACCGCGCGTTTCAGGATATGCGCCTCAAGGGCATGTCCGAGGAAGACATCGCCGCGGCCTTCTTCGTCTCAGCGAATGTTGTGAAGCAGCGCCTGCGCCTGGCCTCCATCGCGCCCTCGCTGCTCGACCTCTACGCCGAGGACGGCGTGACGCTGGAACAGCTCATGGCCTTCACCGTCAATCCCGATCACGCCCGTCAGGAACAGGTTTGGGACGCGATCAAGGATTCCTGGTCGAAGGAGCCGCATCAGATCCGGCGCATGCTGACCGAGACGACGGTGCGCGCGACTGACAAGCGGGCGCAGTTCGTTGGCGTCGACGCCTATGAGACCGCTGGCGGCATCGTGCTGAACGACCTGTTCCAGTCCGACGATGGCGGCTGGTTACAGGATGTCCCTCTGCTCGACCAACTCACCGACGACAAGCTGAAAGCCGAGGCCGAGGTCGTCGCCGCCGAGGGCTGGAAGTGGGTCGATGCGCACGTCGAGACGCCCTATGGTTATGGTCATGGCCTGCGTCGGCTGATCGGCACGACCACACCGCTGACCGACGAGGAGCAGGCGACCGTCGATGCCCTCACTTCGGAATATGAGGCGCTTGAAGCCGAATATGCCGAGGCCGAGGAATATCCCGCCGAGGTCGACGAGCGGGTCGGTGAGATCGAAACCGCGCTCGCCGCATTCGAGCATCGGCCCGTGATCTACGATCCGGCCGAGATCGTGCGCGCAGGCGTGTTCGTCAGCATCGATCGCGAAGGCCATCTGTCGGTCGATCGCGGCTATGTCCGCCCCGATGACGAAGCGCCCCTGACGGTGGACGGCGATGACGACCTCGATGGCGTGGAATCCGATGGTACGGCGTCCTCGAACCCGGCCGTGCAGCGCGCGGTCATCACCGTCGGCGGCCAGCCGGCCGAACCCGAGGAGGAAGATGACGTCATCAAGCCGCTGCCGGAACGGCTGGTCACGGAGCTGACGGCTCACCGAACGCTGGCGCTGCACGATGCGCTGGCGAACAATCCCCATGTCGCCATGACGGCGCTGCTGCACCGGCTGGTGATGGAGCGCTACCACTATTCCGCGCCGAGCGGATGCCTGGAAGTCACCGTGCGCCATCACTTCTTCTCGGCGCAGGGAACGGACCTGAAGGACAGTCCGTCGGCCAGGGCGATCGAGGCGCGGTATGAGGACTGGAAGGCGGACCTGCCGTCCGATGACGACGCGCTTTGGGACTGGATCGCCGCGCTGGACGACGCCAGCCGCATGGCGCTGCTCGCCCATTGCGTCGCCTATGGCGTCAATGCGCTTTACGAAAAGCCCAATCCGTTCAGCGGCAGCGGCATCTCCCAACACGGGCTGGATCGGCGTCTGTCTCAGGCCGATCGTTTGGCGTGCGCGACGGGGCTCGACATGGTGGAGAACGCCGGATGGCGTCCAACGGTCGATAACTATTTCAGCCGTGTCACCAAGCCGCGCATCCTCGAAGCGGTGCGCGAGGGGGCTGGCGAACGTGCCGCTTCCCTGATCGAGCACCTGAAGAAAGGCGATATGGCCAAGGAGGCCGAGCGCCTGCTGGCCGATACCGGCTGGTTACCCGAGCCGCTGCGCATGGTCGATCCCGGTGCGGAGGTCGACACGACACTCTCCCAGAATGTCGAAGCAGAAGATTTGCCCGATTTCCTGACCGGAAACGGCAAGGATGAAGATCCCGCCGAAGACGAGGAAGAGACGCAGCATCTCGTCGCTGCGGAATGACTCTCGCGCGGGGCGGCGCCGGTCGCCCCGTTCTTCCCCTTCAGGTTCAGGAGGTCAACATGAGCACGGATCGCACCGCGCCCGCCCGGCGCATCGTATTCTCCTACCTCGTCCCGGTGCATGTCACGGTCGAGGATGGCATCGTCGCCGATGTCGTCGTCATCGACGAAACCCCGATCCGCGATCCAACCCTGATCGGGGGCGATGCTGACCAACTCGCCGAGGCCATCACCGACGCGAACAACGGACAGGCATGGCCGTCCTGGCGCTTCGGCTACTGACCCATTCCGCTTCCATAACGCGCCCGGTCCTCGCGACCGGGCTTTTCTTTTTGGAGAACCAGATGATCCGTTCCATCGACATCGACGAAATCGCGGACGGCCTGTGGCGCTGACGGCTTCTGCCGAGACCATGCAATGACTCTGGCCTAAAGCCAGTGGCTCGATGCCGGGTTCAACCATAGAGCAACCTCATTCTCCCCAATGGCAAGCCGGATGCCGTTGTGGCGCGAAACACTTGTCTTTCCGTAGATCAGCGTGGCGGCAAGGCTGGCGGGCATGACATCTCCCATAGGGGTTTCCGGCTCCGGTCAGATGCGAAACACCATCCCCCGCTTCCATTCGCAAACCTTGGTCCGATCCGGTTCTTTTTCAATCAACCCATGAAGGGTCGGCTTACGCGAGCGTGCCGCCCTCGCGGATTCGGGACGTGCCCGAACGCGCGAGGGTGATTGCAGCCCCGGTCAGACACTTCGGGCGCCCGTCGCGCGGGGGGGATGGTCCCCCGCCTCTAAAAGACAGGAGCCGGAACCATGTCCTATGCAGATGCCACTGCCTTCGCCGCCAGCCTCGCCACCACGTTGATGGTCTCGATCGTCGTGTTCCAGGCCGGGGACGGCACCCACGGCGCCATGCCCGCCAACGAATTCGATGGCGACGAGGAAATGGTCGAACTCGAGATCGACCCCTGGCAATGAGGGCAAGCGCCTCACATCGACGGCCCGGATGCGAGACGCTCCGGGCCTTTGCAGACATTGCGCGCTTTCGGCCCGCCCGGTCGCACCCTTTTCAGGGCGGATTCACGCCGCCTTTGCGTGGCGGTGGCCCGGTCGGCCGCCGCGTTCCCATGTTCCGGCGCGGGCGGACCCAATCAGCACATTGAGAGGAAGAGGAAGGCCGGGACGGGTTCGAGCCTGCGCGGTCGAGAGAGAGCGCTGTGCGGCTTGATCCTGTCCCGCTCTCCGAGGTTCCCTCCCATGACATATGCTACCGCGCAGCTTCCGTCCGCACCGATCGTTCCTGCCGCCGACACGGCCTTCGCCGTCCATCAGGCAGCACTTCTCCTTCTCCCTCATCTCGAACGCGGCCAGCGCGTCGATGCCGCGAGCCTGCGCGGTGCGATGGAAATCGCCTTCGGCGCGTCCGACGCCACCGGCGCCTGGGACTGGAAAACCGCCTATGAAGCCTGCGAGGCGGCGACCGTGCTGTTTCTGCGCAAATACGGTAAGGCGCTTTTCCGTAAAGCCGGGTCTCAGGCCGCCGGCCTGCCGCTACTGACCAAGATCGCCGGGCTGCTGCCCACCCACACGCGCCGCTCCGAAGAGAGCCAGACCTTCCAGCAGTTTTCGACGCCGATCCCGCTCGGCCTGATCGCTGCGACCGCCGCCGCCATCACGCCAGCCGACCGGGTTCTGGAACCCTCGGCTGGAACCGGCCTGCTCGCCATCCTGGCCGAGATCGCCGGCGGATCGCTGGTGCTGAACGAGTTGGCGGAAACCCGCGCCGATCTTCTTTCCCACCTCTTTCCGGCCATTTCCGTCACCCGCTTCGACGCGGCGCAGATCCACGATCATCTCGATCCCGGCATCGTTCCGACTGTGGTGCTGATGAATCCGCCATTCTCGGTGATGGCCAGCGTCGCTGGCCGGATGGCTGACGCCGCCTATCGCCACGTCGCCTCGGCGCTGGCGCGTCTGGCTGACGGCGGGCGCCTCGTGACCATCACCGGATCGAGCTTCGCACCCGATGCGCCGGCGTGGCGCGATGCCTTCGTCCGGCTTCAGGAACATGGCCGCGTGGTGTTCACCGCCTCCATCGACGGCGCGGTCTATGCCAAGCATGGCACGACATTTCCCACGCGCCTGACCGTTATCGACAAGCTGCCCGCCGACGATCCGGCCGCATTTCCAGCCTCGCCAGGGATCGCGCCCGATGTCGCCGCGCTGATCGACTGGATCGGCGCACAGCTCCCGGCACGCTTGCCGGTCGATGCGTCGATCTCGGTGCCTGTCGCTGCTCCGGCCGCGCCGCGCACCGTTCGCGGCTATCTGGCCCGTGCCGCCGCATCATCACCCGTCCGCACCGTCGCTGAGCCCGAGGGCGTCGAACTCGCCTATGACACCGTGGACTGGACGCCTGCCGAGGACGGCCGCATCACCGACGCCATCTACGAAGAATACGGATTGCAGGCGATCCGTATTCCCGGCGCTGCGGCCCACCCGACCAAGCTGGTGCAATCGGCCGCCATGTCCAGCGTCGCGCCGCCCAGGCCAAGCTACCGGCCGCGTCTTCCCGCCAACATCCTCACCGACGGCCTGCTGTCCGACGCACAGCTCGAGACAGTCATCTATGCCGGCGAAGCCCATTCGGATTTCCTTGCCGGATCATGGACGCTGGACGAGACCTTCGATGTCGTCTCGGCCGCGCCCGAGGATGCACCGAACGCCGTCCGCTTTCGTCGCGGCTTCATGCTTGGCGACGGCACCGGCGCTGGGAAAGGCCGCCAGTCGGCCGGGATCATCCTCGACAACTGGATGAGAGGGAGGCGCAAGGCCATCTGGATTTCCAAATCCGACAAGCTCTTGGAGGATGCGCAGCGCGACTGGTCAGCGCTTGGCATGGAACGCCTGCTGGTCACGCCGCTGTCGCGGTTCCCGCAGGGCAAGGACATTCGGCTGCCCGAAGGCATCCTGTTCACCACCTATGCCACGCTGCGCTCCGACGAACGCGGCGAGAAGTCGTCCCGCGTCCGCCAGATCGTCGATTGGTTGGGCTCCGGCTTCGATGGCGTGATCGTCTTCGACGAGAGCCACGCCATGCAGAACGCCGCCGGCGGCAAGGGAGAGCGCGGCGATGTCGCCGCCTCGCAGCAGGGTCGCGCCGGGCTTCGCCTTCAGCACGCCCTGCCGAATGCCCGTATCGTCTATGTCTCGGCGACCGGCGCGACGACGGTCCACAATCTCGCCTATGCGCAGCGGCTCGGCCTGTGGGGCGGTGAGGATTTCCCGTTCTCGACCAGGGCGGAATTTGTCGAGGCCATCGAGGCCGGTGGCGTCGCGGCGATGGAGGTGCTGGCCCGCGACCTGCGCGCGCTTGGTCTCTACACCGCGCGCTCCCTCAGCTACGACGGCGTGGAATATGAACTGGTCGAACACCAGCTTACCCCCGAACAGACCCGCATCTACGACGCCTATGCCGGGGCCTTCGCCGTCATCCATAACAATCTCGACGCCGCGATGCAGGCCGCGAACATTACGGGCGGCGATACCGGCTCCGGCACGCTGAACCGGCAGGCCAAGTCCGCCGCGCGTTCCGCCTTCGAGTCGGCTAAGCAGCGCTTCTTCGGCCATCTGCTCACCAGCATGAAGACGCCGACTCTGATCCGGTCGGTCAGCCAGGATCTCGAAGACGGTCATGCCGCCGTGATCCAGATCGTGTCCACGGGCGAAGCGCTGATGGAACGCAGGCTGGCCGAGCTGCCGGCCGAGGAATGGAACGACGTCCGCGTTGACATCACGCCCAGGGAATATGTCCTGGACTACCTTGCCCATTCCTTCCCTGTGCAGCTCTATGAGCCGTTCACCGACAGCGAGGGCAATCTATCGTCGCGCCCGGTCTATCGTGACGGTCAGCCTGTCGAAAGCCGTGAGGCCGTTGCCCGCCGCGACCGACTGATCGAGAAACTCGCCTCGCTGCCTCCCGTTCCGGGCGCGCTCGACCAGATCGTCCAGCGGTTCGGAACCGATGTCGTGGCCGAAGTGACCGGCCGCTCGCGGCGCATCGTCCGCAAGTCGGGTGCCGACTCCATGACCAGCCCCGGCGGCGTTGATCGCCTCGCTGTCGAGAACCGCGCCGGTTCGGCCAATCTCGCGGAAACCGCCGCCTTCATGGACGATCAGAAGCGTGTCCTTATCTTTTCGGACGCCGGCGGCACTGGCCGGAGCTATCACGCCGATCTTGGCGCAAAGAACCAACGCCTGCGCGTCCATTACCTGCTCGAACCCGGCTGGAAGGCCGATGCCGCCATTCAGGGGCTGGGCCGCACTAATCGCACCAACCAGGCGCAGCCGCCGCTGTTCCGGCCGATTTCCACCGACGTGAAGGCCGAGAAGCGTTTCCTCTCCACCATCGCCCGCCGTCTCGATACGCTGGGCGCCATCACGCGCGGCCAGCGCCAGACCGGCGGTCAGGGCCTGTTCCGGCCCGAGGACAATCTGGAATCGCCCTATGCCCGCGACGCGCTGCGCCAGCTCTATCTCCTGCTGGTGCGGGGCAAGGTCGGGGGCTGCTCGCTCCAGATGTTCGAGGACGCCACTGGCCTCAAGCTCATGGACGACACCGGCATCAAGGACGAGCTGCCGCCGATCACCACCTTCCTCAACCGCCTGCTGGCACTGACCATCGATCTGCAGGGCGTGCTGTTCACCGCCTTCGAGCAATTGCTGAACGCCAAGATCGAAGGCGCCATTGCCTCGGGCAGCTACGATGTCGGGTTGGAGACGCTCCTGGCCGAGAGCTTCACCGTCACCGACCGCCAGACCATCCACGTCCATCCCGGCACCGGCGCTGAAGCCCGGCTACTCACGATCACGCAGCGCGAGCGCAACCGTCCGGTGACACTCGCAGACGCGCTCGACCAGCTTGCCGATCCTCGGGCGAAGCTCCTCATCAACGAGCGCTCCGGTCGCGCCGCCGTGCAGATCCCGACCACCAGCGTCATGCTGGACGATGGCGAGATCGAACGGCGCATCCGGCTGATCCGGCCGATGGAAGCGCATAACGTTCCCATCAAGATGATGGGCGAGACCCATTGGGTCGAAACCGACCAGGCCGCGTTCGCATCGGCGTGGAATGCCGAGGTCGCCGAGGTGCCGGAATTCGTCGACAGCACCATCCATGTCGTCAGCGGCCTGTTGCTGCCGATCTGGAAACGCCTGCCGAACGACTCGACGCGGGTTTACCGGCTCCAGACCGACGACGGCGAGCGCATCGTCGGTCGCCGCGTCTCGCCCGCCTGGGTCGCGGGCGCAATGGCGACCGGCGCCTCGACGCTGACGCCGGACGATGCGTTCACGGCGCTGATGGACGGAAAGACCGTCCTCGACCTCACCGAGGGCCTTCAGCTTCGGCGCAGCCGCGTCATGGGCGCAAACCGCATCGAACTGTCGGGTTTCACCGACACGATGCGGGACCGCCTTTCGGCCTACGGCCTCTTCCACGAAATCATCTCGTGGAAGCTGAGGATGTTCGTGCCGACCGATGCGTCCGGCCCAGCCATCCTCGCCAAAGTTCTGGAGCGCTATCCCGTCCAGCGCATCGGCGAACGGGAGGCCGCGTAAATGGCTCGTGAAGACGCCGCCGAACTGGCAATCCGTCTCGGCCGTCAGGCCGAGGCGGTCTGCCGCCATTACTTGTCGTCCGGCCATCGCGCCGGACGATACTGGCTGGTCGGCGATGTGCAGAATACCCCAGGCCGCTCCATGTTCGTGCGCCTGACCGGGCCGGAATCCGGCAAGGGTGCGGCTGGTAAATATACCGACGCGGCGACTGGCGAGCATGGCGACCTGCTCGACGTCATCCGTGAGAGCTGCGGCCTCATCGACTTCAAGGACGTTGCTGAGGAAGCCCGTTCCTTCCTCAGCCTGCCGAGGTCCGAGCCTGATCCACAACCCAGAACTCGGTCGGGCAGTGCGCCAGCTGGATCACCGGAAGCAGCACAGCGTCTGTTCGCCATGGCGCAGCCGATTGCCGGAACAGTCGTGGAAGCGCATCTGCGGAACCGTGCGATTACGGCTTTGCACGAAACCGGCAGTCTTCGCTTCCATCCCCGCTGCTACTATCGGCCGGAGGGGGATGGCCCGACCGAAACCTGGCCCGCGATGATCGCTGCCGTCACCGACCTTGGTGGCGTCCAGACCGGCGCACATCGCACCTGGCTCCTGCCTGATGGCAGCGACAAAGCCCCTGTCGAAACTCCTCGACGGGCAATGGGCAATCTCCTGGGGCACGGCGTCCGCTTCGGTATGGCGCAGGACGTCCTGGCCGCCGGCGAAGGGATCGAGACCGTGCTGTCGGCACGCTCGGGTCTGCCCAAAATGCCGATGATGGCGGCGCTCTCTGCCGCGCATCTCGCAGCCATCCTGTTCCCCGCATCCCTGCGACGGCTCTATATCGTTCGGGATCAAGATCCAGCGGGGAATGGCGCGCGAGACAGCCTGATCGAGCGGGCGAGAAGCAGCGGGATCGAGGCGATTGTCCTGTCGCCGGTGCTCGGGGACTTCAATGAGGATCTGCGCCAGTTCGGCGTGGATGCACTGCGGGCGGCCTTGCGGGTTCAGATCGTGCCTGAAGACGTCAGCCGCTTTATCACAGCGTGAGCACGTATCGGTAGCGCCGGGGATGAGGCGCGCAGCAGCCCGAAACCTGCCGTATCCGGTCAGCGTGTCCGCTCACTATTCGCAAGAGCCGCGCCCACGGCCTTCTGAGAGGGCGATCGGCCGTCAAACGGGCCGGAAAGGCAATGGCGGCGCCCGGCTATTTTCCGCCGCGTCCTGCGGACGCTTTGCAGCGCGAAGCAAAATAGCCGGACTTTGCCATCAAGGCCCTCGCTTTGCTCGGGCTGCCAGTCCGGCCCGCCCGACGGCTTTCGTCGCCACGAAGGCCGCGATGGGCGCGGTCAGTCCGAAGAAGGCGAACACCATGATGACCGAATACGAAGATGCAGGTTTCGAGCCACCGCACACCTCATCCCCTACCGATCACCTCCTCACCGAACTCCAGCTCTATGGCTACCGTCCGTTTCAGGATGAACCCGACCCGAGGCCGCTTCCCGAAGGCAATGCCGTCGCTGGCGCCGTCGCCGATATCTTCGACGCCCTGATCGTTACCCTTGGCGACACCCGCCTGGAACCCGACCTCGACGAGGTTCTCTGGTCGACCGTCAATCTCTTCCACCGCGCCACCGCCCGGATCGAACGCGAACTGGACGATAACGAGCAGGCGCAGCGCAGCAGTCAGAGGGAACAGGATGGCTCCGAGGTGAAGTCGGTCGAGCTGGAGCGCCTCACTGCAGAGGGGCAGACCTTCATCGAGCGGCGCAACAGCATGGAACTCTTCCGCGATGTCGCCGCCGAACAGTTTGAGCGCCATACCGGATCGGCCTGGCGGCCACGCTCCGGATCGATGGTCAACCATCGCAATCTGACCTCGGCGATGATCGACAGCCGGGACTTCCTCGCAGCCAAGCGTCGCGCGGAGAACGAGGTGATGCTGCCCGCCGGTCCCAAGGTCGCCTTCACCGGCGGTCTGGACTTCAACGATCATCACCTGATCTGGGCCAAGCTCGATCAGGTCCATGCCAAGCATCCCGATATGGTGCTGCTACACGGGGGATCGCCGAAGGGCGCCGAGTTGATCGCAGCAAAATGGGCCGACAATCGCAAGGTTCCGCAAGTCGCCTTCAAACCCGACTGGACCAGGCACGCCAAGTCCGCGCCATTCAAGCGCAACGACGCCATCCTCGATGTCCTGCCGGTCGGCGTCATCGTCTTTCCCGGCACTGGGATTCAGGAAAACCTGAGCGACAAGGCCCGCAAGCTCGGCATTCCGGTCATGAAGTTCGACGGCGGCGCGTAAGCGCCGCCGCCTGGCGGCTGTTTCAGCCGCCTTTACTTGACTGTGAGCCGAATTCTGGCTCACATAGAGCATCCTTGCAGAACCGGCGAAGCAACATAGTCGCAGGCGGAGCGTATCTTCCGGCAGCCTGTCGTGACCCTCAACCGTTCATGTGGAGGTTTCCATGACCCTGATCCTGCTTGCCGTTTCCCTTTCCATCATGGCCTGCGTGCTGGCCTATAATTTTGCGATCTATGCCTTGCCCTTCATGGTCGGGCTGAGCGCGTTCCAATATGTCTACGCTTCGGATGCCGGTTTCCTCATGTCCGGTCTCGCCTCCATCGGCGCGGCCCTGCTTTCCGTCGCCCTCGTCATCGCCATCCTGGGCTTTGTACGGAACCCGGCTCTGCGCTTCGTCGCGCTCGCCATCTTCGCCGTGCCCGCAGCCGTCGCCGGCTACGCGCTCGTCTATGGCATCACGAAAAACGCGGTGGATTCGACCATCGCACTCAATCTGCTCGGCGGCGCCGGCGGGCTGTTCATCGGTGTGGCGGCGATGCTCAATCTCAACGCTCTGGGCACCGCCGTCCTTTCGCGCTGAACCGACGCGATCTGCCACTCCCGTCACGAAACTCCACCGGAATGCGCCATCTGGCCCCCGGTATTGCCCACTCACAGGGTGCATGTCGGGGCGACACTTGCCGTCGTGGCCTTTCTCCTGTCCCGGCCAGACAAGGAAATCGGTCATCGTGCGGCGCTCTCTGCAAGCCGTGACAGCATCGACGCCCGCTGCGGCGGGCCACGTCTTCATGGCAGGATTCCGGCCGCGATCACTTTCATTTTCGCCGTTCGCGATATCCGCCGGATCGAACCTTCGGCCCGGTCGGGCGGCTGGTGAAATGCCATTCCCCGAAACCCGATAGCCATTGGTTCTCGTCCCAGCCTGCCTTTCCGGCTGGCGGCGGCAATGGCCGGTGAAGGGGGCCGGTGCTCATCCGCGTGGCGAGGTCGGGCCTGTCACGGCGCTCTTGCCGGTAAGGACGAAGGCTCTGCTGTGCGTCTCCCCCAGAACTGCTCCGAGGCGCCAATCCCTCCGACTGACTGATCCCCTAAGCCCGTTCGGTTTCCACCAGCAACCCCCGCGGCTCCGGACCGTGTTGTCGCGCAAGCGCGACTGCCCGCCCCACTCCGGGCCTTACGGGTCAAGCTGACGCCAGGCGTCAGTGCAGGAGTCTCCCGGCGGTCTTTTCCGGGTCTCGTCGGAGGGATGGTTCCTCCGAGGAGCAACGGAGACTTACAATGCAGAACATCGTCATTCTCGCCGGCAATATCGGTCAGGCCCCCGAAACCCGCACCACCCAGGGCGGCACCTCGATCACCCACTTCACGCTGGCCACTTCGCGCCCCCGCTATTCGGAAGGCAAGGTTGTCCGGGACGAAAACGGCTACCGGGTCCAGGACACCGAATGGCACCGCATCACCGCCTTCAACGGCCTCGGCAAGACGATCCAGCAATACTGCGAGAAGGGCATGAAGGTTCTGGTTCGCGGCCGCATCCACTACACGAAGTGGACCGACCAGCAGGGCAACGACCGCTACGGCTGCGAGATCATCGCCGAGACGGTCGATTTCCTGAGCCGGGTCAAGCAGACCGAAAATGACGAAGGCAAATTCATCGACGACGATGACATCCCCTTCTGAGCAGGGAGTATCGGAAGCCCGGCGGCGCAAGCCGCCGGGTTTTCCCGTGTTCATGCCGCTCGCCGGGCTCCGCCCGGCTCGCTGAATCACAGAAGCAATGCTAGGAAGAAACCCACGAATATTAATCGGCTTACGCGATCAACATATCGGATTATAGCGACTTCAAACGCCGTCTTCTGCTGCCGAAGCTTCCCGGTCGGGCACCGCTTTCGATGTCCGATATGGGGAGGCAACGTTATGCTGGACATCGACTGGCGTTCGCCGTCGGCCTACAGGCCCGTCAAGAACATTCCCGCCGGCGGTTTCGCCTGGGAATATCTTCGGCGGTTTGACGAATATCATCAGGACTATCAGACCATCTCGCACATCGGAAAACCGGCCCCGCACAGCTTGGAGTCATTCTCCACGCGCTGGGGGTTGCGATTTCCCCTGCGACCCCGAAACACCGCCCGACAGCCAATCCCTGTTCTGGATTCCGAGCCTTCAGCCACAGGCCATCCGCCTGGCGTCCGCCGATCACAAGGATGGCGAGACCGAACCCATCGTCACACTCGCGCATCTCAGTAACCTCGATCTGCGACAGGCCGATGATGGCTGGCATGGCTTGTGGCAGGTCGATGGCGTGACACATCAGTTCTGGTTTCCGGACGCCGTGCTCGATAGAGCGGCGTTCTACGTCTTCAGGTTACCCCCGGATCACTTCTTCGATCTGCGTGCCCATGCGGCCCGCCGATTCTGGCGTTCTCTCATGCGGCGGCCGCCTGGCCGGGATTATCGCGCGATGCCCGCGCAGCTGCGCCAGTTCCACATCCTGTCCCTGCGTGCGCTCGATGCCAAGCTACGCGACGAGAGCTATCGCACGATTGCCGAAGTCCTGCTCGGTTTCCGGGGCACGAAAGAAGATTTCGAAATCGATCCGCGCAAGAACAAGGCTCGCCGTCTCGTTGCCCACGGCCTGAAGATGATGAGGGGCGGCTACCGCCTGCTGCTGCATTATCCGATTAAGCCGGGCAAAGGCTGACAGATGTCCAAGTTTCAGCCGCCTTCCGCGACCGCCTTTTCCAATATCCGCCTGTAGCCTTCTCGGGAGAGCCATTGCGCACGAGCGAGGTGGCTCTGCCAGCAACGGTATGTCCGCTCCTTTTCCGCTACCGGGTCACGATGCAGAACGATTCGCGCAACTTCCGTCCAGTCTGCTCCCTCCGCTTTGGCATCCAAAAGACGCAGATAGGTGACATAGTGTTGCTCATCGTAAGGTGTGATGCCGTCACCTGTCGGTGCTTCGTCATCCACATCGGGGTCGAGTTCGACGGGAACCCGCATTGTCATTCCCCTTCATCCCGGAAGAGCCTGGCTTGCGGTGCGCCCCCGCAAATGGCCCCTCTGACCTGGTGATCGGGGAGTTCGAAACCGTGTTAGACGGCCCCGTGGCCTTTAGGCGAGAAGCCCTGGACATGCGCCAAGGGCTCCCCGACCATAAGGTCAAGGAGTGCGGTGCTGTCACGGCCGACACCAACCGCTAACAGGGGTTTCGACGCCCCGGAGCAGCGCGTCTGCTCCGCCCGCATTCCTAGCCCAATCGAGCGGCGATGTCTTCGTCAATTCGGTGCGATTGGCAACGAGCCGCTGAAATCGCTTCGCTTTTTGTCCACGTAAGGGGTGCCGCCAGCGCATAGGCGCAAATGCGGCACGCTACAGGCCGCCGGTCCCTCGCCATGGTTCGCCACAGCCCGCTGTCCCCACCGACAGCGGCAATCCTGACGAACCAGAGGTGATCCCATGGCCAACCCACTGGCGGGCCTGCCGCCACGATTTTTGCGCACCAAGGAAGCCGCACGCTTCCTCGGCATATCCCTTCGCACCCTTGAAAAGCACCGGACCTACGGAACCGGCCCGACCTACCGCAAGATCGGCGGGCGCGTCCTCTATGCGGTCGAAGACCTGCAAGCCTGGACCGCGATCGGCGCCCGCAAATCCACCAGTGACAAGAACGCCGGCCGCGTGTTCCCGGCGCGTCCGCTCACGCCCGAAGAGCAAGACGAACGCTGAATGCTGCGCGATGACGACCATACCCGCGCACAGCCCGACCAAGCCAGCGAACGCAGCCGCCTCGACCCCTTCGTCGTGGCGACGGGCGACGCCCCGCCGCGCGACCAGCGCGATCTTATGGAGCGACCGTTCTTCTCGCTGGCGAAGACGCCGCGCACCAGGCCGATCCTCTACAAAACCGCCGATGTCGAGGTGCAGGTGCTGGCCATGCCCGAACACGGCATGGCGACCATATGGGACGCAGACGTGCTGATCTGGGCCGCCTCGCAAATCGTCGAAGCGGAGAACCACGGGTTCGGCACGTCGCGGTTCTTCCGCTTCATGCCCTATCAGCTCCTGCGCGCCATCGGCCGGTCCACCGGCAACCGCGATTACCTGCTGCTCAAGGCCGCGCTCACGCGCCTGCAATCGACCGTCATCGCCACGACGATCCGCAACGGCGCGCATTGGCGGCGGCGGCAATTTTCGTGGATCAACGAATGGGAAGAGATGACGACGCGCGCCGGTCGCGTCGAGGGCATGGAGTTCGTCCTGCCCGAATGGTTCTACAGCAGCGTCATCGACCGTTCGCTGGTGCTGACCATCGACCCCGCCTATTTCCGGCTGACCGGCGGCATTGAGCGCTGGCTGTATCGTGTCGCGCGCAAGCACGCCGGCCGCCAGCCCGAGGGCTGGGCGTTCGAGGTTTCCCATCTTCACCAGAAATCCGGCAGCTCGGCCCGGCCTTCCGACTTCGCGCTCGACCTGCGCCGGATCGCTGCCCGCCAGTCGCTGCCCGGCTATCTGCTCCAGATCGAATGGGAGGACAGGCGCGAACTGCTGCGCTTCCTGCCTGAAAAACTATCCACAGTGCCTGTTGAAAACCCTGTGAATCCCATCGGGACATCAGGCGCACGCAGTATCGGGACATCAGGCGCAAATCGCGCGCCGGACTCTATAGAAGAATCTAACAGAGAATCTAACTCTTCTTCTTTGACGCGCGCGCATGCGCGGCGTGGTGCCGGTGCCGCCCGGCGAGGTGCGCCATGATCGTCGCGCTCCTCAACCAGAAGGGCGGCGTCGGCAAGACCACGCTGGCGCTGCATCTCGCCGGAGCCTGGGCGCAGCGTGGCCAGCGCGTCACCCTGATCGACGCCGATCCGCAAGGCTCGGCCCTCGACTGGTCGCAGCGGCGCGGCCACGAGGGCTTGCCGAGATTGTTCAGCGTCATCGGCCTGGCCCGCGATACGCTGCACCGCGAAGCCCCCGAACTGGCCCGTGACGCCGATCATGTCGTGATCGACGGGCCGCCCCGTGTCGCCGGTCTCATGCGCTCCGCGCTGCTCGCCGCCGACCTGGTGCTGATCCCGGTGCAACCGTCCCCCTTCGATGGCTGGGCCTCGGCCGACATGCTGGCGCTTCTCAGCGATGCGCGCATCTACCGGCCCGAGCTGGCCGCCCGCTTCGTCCTCAACCGATGCGGGGCACGCACCGTCATCGCCCGCGAGACGGCCGAGACGCTGGCCGACCACGATCCGCCCTTGCTCGCCACGACCATCGGCCAGCGCGTCGTCTTCGCCGATGCCGCGCAGTCCGGCCGGCTCGCATCCGAGATCGACGCCGGCACCCCGGCCGCGCGCGAGATCGCGGCGCTCGCCGCCGAGATCGACCGGCTCGGGATCGGGAGAACCGCGCCATGACCGCGCGCCGCGATGGACGCCGGTTCGCATCCCGGCCCGGCGATCCCGAACGCTGGATCAAGGCGGCCAACACGCCGCCGGACGGCAAGGCCGCCGGCGAAGCGTTCACCGCCCGCCTGACCATCGACATCACGCCCGAGCTGCGCGGGCGCATCAAGGTCGCTGCCTTCCGGCGCGGGATCACCGTCGCCGACATGCTGCGCGACCTGCTCGCCCGCGAATTTCCACCCACCCAAGGAGACCCGACATGACCGGCAAGGCGGCTCGCCGCATGCACGGCCGCCCGCTGCCGGACGGACCCGCGCCCTTCACCACATTGGTCGAGCTGACCTTCCAGAAGCAGAAGGTCGAGCACTGGATACGCTTCGGCCGCAAGAGCTACGAACAGATACTCGACCGCCGCCGCAGCATCGTCGGCTTCGCACCGAACAGCGTGTTCGCCTTCGTCCGCTGGGCGAATGGCGAGCATGGCACGATCATATCGCGCATCGACATCGTGCGGGCCATCGGCCGCGGCGAACCGTTCCAGACGCTGCCCTTCGTGCGCCCCGGCGGCGACATCCTGTTGCGCCTCGATAGCTGGCGACAAGTGCAGCGGGCGCTCGCCGCCATCGACGCCGTCGACTCGCTCGGCCTCGACCCGGCCGATGCCGCGCCGGAGCATTGGCGGCACGTCCACAACCGGCTGAGCGCCGGTCTCGACCCGCGCGACTACACGCCCGAGCGACACGCCGCCTGGCTTCACCGCCGCAGGATCGAGCCATGACGCGCCGCCGCACCCTCATGGTGACGGCGCTCGCCGTCATCGGCATCGCCGCTGCCAGCACCGTCCAGACGCCGACCAGGCTGATCTGGAACGCGACCGCCAGCGCGCCGGTCGGCTTCTACACGGTCGAGCCGGCCGACCGGATCGAGGTGCCCGAGCTGGTCGCCGTGATGCCGCCCGAACCGCTCGCCCGCTTCATGGTCGAGCGGGGCTATGTCGGGCGCGGCGTGCCGCTGCTCAAGCGCGTCCTTGGCCTTCCAGGGCAGCGGGTTTGCCGCAACGGCCGCACGATCACGGTGGACGGAATCGAGATGGGCGACGCGCTGGAGCGCGACAGAATGGGCCGCGATCTGCCCGTCTGGCAGGGCTGCCGCGTCATCGGCGACAGCGAACTTTTCCTCATGAACTGGGATGTCCGCGACAGCCTCGACGGCCGCTACTTCGGACCCATTCCCGCAAGCTCCGTCATCGGCCGGGCGCTCCCGCTCTGGACCGATGAGGAAGGCGACGGCCGCTACGAATGGCGCGCCCAAACACACTGAGGGGGCGCACTGACCTTGCCTATCCACCCCTAACCACAGGAGACATTCCATGCCCCAGATCGGTCAATTCATGCGTGAGGAATCCGGCTTTGTCGGCCGCGTCCACACGCTCACCCTCTACCGCGAACTCACCATCCTCCCCGCCGAAGGATCGGAGGCGGAAAACGCCCCTGACTACCGCGTCCATCACGGCGCCGAGGACGGCCCGGAGATCGGCGCGGCCTGGAAACGCACCGGCGAGAAGGCCGGCGAATATCTGTCCGTGCTGCTGGACGATCCGGCCTTGCCGCAGCTGATCCGCGCCAACCTGTTCCGCGACGATAACGCGGGCACGTCATGGTCGCTGCATTGGAGCCGCCCGAAACCGCGCGACGAGCGGGACTGAAGGTCATGCGCCATCGCGTCGTCTTCGCGCTCAAAGTCCTCATCCCGTTGTTCGCGGGAAGACCGTCTCATCCCGCCGTCCCGCTCGGCGACCAGACGGCCGGCGCGCACAGCGAAGGTCAAGGGCGGCGTTTCGCCGGCGCTTCGCGCGCACCCTTGACCGCAGCGAGCACGCTGGCAGGCTGGCGGCGAAGCGGAGACAGGTCCGCATATGGCCATGCCGTTCTCCTGGCTGCCGGCATGCTGTCGCTCGGCGGTAGCTCGGCGATGGCGGTCGCGCAATCGACGCCGATTATCCGCCCCGCCGCCGCCGATCTTCATACCGCCCACATCGCCGAAGCCTCGCAGCGCTTCGGTATTCCCGAGCAGTGGATTGTCGCGGTGCTGCGCGCCGAGAGCGCGGGCGACATACGCGCAATCTCCTCGGCCGGCGCGCTTGGGTTGATGCAGGTCATGCCGGACACCTGGGCCGAACTGCGCATCCGTCATGGTCTCGGCCGCGATCCTTACGACCCCCGTGACAACATCATGGCGGGCACGGCCTATCTGCGCGAGATGTGGAATCGCTACGGCAATGTCGCGGCGATGCTCGCCGCCTACAATGCCGGCCCCGGTCGCTACGACGAATATCTGGCGACCGGCCGCGGTTTGCCCGCAGAGACCCGCGCCTATGTTGCCGCGCTCGCGCCGGTTCTCGGCGCCGCAGCGGCATCCGAACCACCATCGGAAGCGCCACCACAGCCGCCGGATTGGCGTGAGGCGCCGCTCTTCGTCATGCGCTCGGCCGACACGCGGGCTACCGCCGCGTCGGCACCAGAAGCGCGATCCGGCGATCCAGGCGCAGCCGCACCAGTGCGCGGTTCCGCCGATACGGAGTCGCGAGACGGCAGCGTTTTCGTGTCCCGCGCGAGCGGCGGAGGAGCGCCATGAGCACGGCATTCCTGCGCTCGGCAGCGGTCGTTCCGATGTGCAGGCAGGCGGGTTTTCGCCTGGCTGAATTCCCAGCAGGAAGGGCGCAAAGGGCAGAAAAGGCGGAGGGCAAGATAAAGGAACATGGCACCATGTCGGGCCAGTTCTCGAAATTATTCTTGTCTGCACACTGTTTGGGGCCGCCGATCGCGGCACCCCGATTTTGGACCCCGCGTGCCGCGAGGATGGGCAAAGCCATGGCTTTGCTGGGTTTCGAGCGGCACCATAGGCCCATATCGCCCTGTTTTCGGCACTTCCAGCCGGGAACGCGCCAATGAGCGCCGACGACGAAAACCGCTTCCGTCCCAAGCCGGGCCGCATTCGCTCCGACACGCCGCGCGCGGGCAAGACCAAGAGCTTTCTCACCCAGGTCAAGAAGATCGCGCGCCAGCACAGCAACGGCCCATTCAGATCGTCACCGCGCTCAAGCACGAGCCTCGCCACCAGGAGCGGCAAGGGAACGCGCTCGCCTGGAGGCCCCGGCGTCAAGCGCGGACGCGGAGCTACCTTCGTGCGCGCCCGCACCCTGTCCGGCGGCTGGCGGCACAGCGCGCTCGGTATGCGCCGCGTTCTCGTCAAAACCCGCTACGTCCAGCATGCCGGCCGGAACGGCAAGGCCGCCGCCCATCTGCGCTACATCCAGCGTGATGGGACCTCGCGCGACGGCGAGCGCGGCCAGCTCTATTCCGCCACCGAAGATCGCGCCGATGGCGATGCCTTCCTTGATCGCGGCAAGGAGGATCGACATCAGTTCCGGTTCATCGTCTCGCCGGAGGACGGCGCGGACCTGACCGATCTGAAAGCACACACCCGCGATCTGATGAGCCGGATCGAATCCGACCTTGGCACCAAGCTCGATTGGGTGGCGGTCAACCACCACAACACCGGCCATCCGCATGTGCATGTCATCGTCCGGGGCAAGGACGAACTCGGCGAGAATCTTGTCATCAACGGCGACTATCTCGCCAACGGCATCCGCGAGCGCGCGAGCGAGTTGACCACGCTCGAGCTCGGCCAAGTGACCGAGATCGAGCAGACCCGCAAACTCTCGGCCGAAATCGACCACGACCGTTTCACCCGCATTGACCGGGCGATGACCGAGGAAGCCGATGAACGATTCCTCGACCTTCGCCATGAGCCGTCCGACCACAAGCGCCAGTTCAACCGCGCGCTGCGCCTGCGCCGGCTCGCCAAGCTGGAGAAAATGGGGCTGGCGACCGAACACGCGCCGGGCGTCTGGGAATTGAGCGAACGGATGGAACCGACCCTGCGCGAGATGGACGAGCGCGGCGACATCATCCGCACCATGCACAAGGCGCTGAAGGCCGATGGCCTGGAGCGCGACCCCATGACGTTCCAAATCCACAACGGGCCGCCCGAGGCCCCCATCGTCGGCCGCGTCGTCGACAAATATCTGTCCGACGAGTTGGGCGAGAACCTGACCGTCGTTGTGGACGGGATCGACGGGCGCGCGCACCACATATCAGGCATCGACCCGGCCCGCGTCGAGGATGCCAGGATCGGCAGCGTCATCGAGAGCGGCCCGGCCGAAACCGCCAGCCGTCCGTCCGACCGCGCCATTACCGCCATCGCCGAGGACGGCATCTATCGGCCGAGCCGGCATCTGGAGCAGGCGAAGTTCGAGGGCCGCGCTCCGGGCGGCGACTATGAGGGTTATGTCGATGCCCATGTCCGCCGCCTGGAGGCGCTGCGCCGCGCCGGGATTGTCGAGCGGATCGACGCCGGCCAGTGGCGCATTCCAGACGACTTCGAGAGCCGCGCGGTCGGCCACGATGCCGGCCGCAAACGGCTGGCCGAAATCCGCGTCCTCTCGCCCGTCGATCTGGACAAGCAGATCGGCGCGGACGGCGCGACCTGGCTCGACCGGCGGCTGGTATCGGGCGAGGCGTCCGATCTCGCGCCGGCCGGCTTCGGCCAGCAGGTACGTGAGGCGATGGACCGTCGCCGCGAACATCATGTCGAAGAGGGCGACGCCACCCGCAGCAGAGGCGGCCGCATCTTTTACCGGCGCAATCTCCTCGCCACGCTGCGCGAGCGGGAAGTTGCCCGCGTCGGCACGGAACTGGCCGCGAGCAAGTCCATGCCGTTCCGGGCAGCCGCCGACGGCGAGAGCGTCAGCGGCAAGTTCACCGGCACGGTCCAGCTATCGAGCGGAAAGTTCGCCATTGTGGAGAAGAGCCACGAGTTTACCCTTGTGCCGTGGCGGCCAGTCATCGACCGACAGCTTGGCCGCGAGGTCGTGGGCGTCGTGCAGGGCGGTTCGATGTCGTGGCAGATCGGAAGACAGAGGGGATTATGGTTGTGATGCAACTTGGCCCCGGGCGAAGCGATACCCCACTCCGGTGAAAAGTTCTTTCGAACCTGCAATCCACAACAGAAGCGGCTCGAGACGAAACCCGCCCTTGGCCTCGAACACCGGCCGGCATCCGGGGCGTATCTCTTTGGACCCCACAACCATCAACTTCGGCCGTGCCTTTGGCAGTCAGCGTGGCGCTGCCGGCAAATTCGCATTCCGCTCCCGCAGCGGGGTCCAAGCAAAGTATTGGCGCCCCTCCGGGTGCGTTCCGCCGCCGATCTGCATCGCAAAATCTATATAGGATTTTTATTTCTTCGCATTCCCGCCTCTCTCGAACCTTTATGCGGATTGGTGCCATATTCCCGCCAACATTCGTAATCGATCGCGCAAGACTTCGAGGGGCGGCACGTGCACGCGAGCGCTGCGCGCCCCTCAGAACCGGAGATCGAACGTAGACGTAAAGAAGGTGCTGGTTTCGCACCTTTCGGAAACAAGGGGTGCAGAAATGATGCTTGACTATTTTCTGGGTGGCGCGGTGACGCTGTTCATCACGGCCTACCTCACCTACGCGCTGCTGCGCCCCGAGCGCTTCTGAATTGCCGAAAGTCCAGTCCGATGAAAAAGCCGGCGCGGACCCTCGGCCGGCGCCTTGGCCAACTCCGCAAGTCCTCCAACCGCCGCTTCTCGCGCCTGAAGGTCGCCAAGCCTATCCGCGCCTCGGACATCATCCTCGGCATGACGCTGGCGATGCTCGTGATCGTGCTCGTCGTCTGGCTGTTGGCTCAGCTCTTCCCTCGGGACGACCAAGCCGAAATCGACATCAAGAACATCAACGCTGGAGCCTCTCATGAGCCAGTCTAAGTCCGCGAGCATTTTCGATACTCGCATTCTCGTTCCCGCACTTGGGGGCGCATTCAAGAAACTCAACCCACGCACGCTGGCCAAGAATCCGGTGATGTTCGTCGTCGGCGTCGTCTCGGTCCTGACGACGATCCTGTTTCTCAAGGACGTCCTAACCGGCGCAGGCGATCTCGGCTTTTCCTTCCAAATCATCCTCTGGCTCTGGTTCACGGTCCTGTTCGCGAACTTCGCCGAGGCGGTTGCCGAAGGACGCGGCAAGGCGCAGGCGGCTTCGCTTCGCCGCTCGCGCACCGAGACGCAGGCCAAGCTGCTGACCAATGCCGACAGCGACAGCGTCAAACTCGTGCCAGGCGCGAGCCTCAAGCTGGGCGACGTGGTGCTGGTCGAAGCCGGCGATATCATCCCCTCGGACGGCGAGGTCATAGAGGGTATCGCCTCGGTGAACGAGGCAGCGATAACGGGTGAATCCGCTCCCGTGATCCGCGAGTCGGGCGGCGACCGTTCGGCAGTGACAGGCGGCACACAGGTGCTTTCGGACTGGATTAAGGTCAGGATCACAGCTGCCGCCGGATCGACCTTCATAGACCGCATGATCTCGTTGGTCGAAGGCGCGGAACGTCAGAAGACCCCGAACGAGATAGCGCTGAACGTCCTGCTTGCGGGGTTGACCCTGATCTTCGTCCTCGCGACAGCGACGATCCCGGCCTTTGCCGCCTATGCGGGCGGCTCCATTCCAGTGATCGTGCTAGTGGCGCTGTTCGTCACGCTGATCCCGACCACGATTGGCGCGCTGGTTTCGGCCATCGGAATCGCCGGAATGGACCGGCTGGTGCGCTTCAACGTGCTGGCCATGTCCGGTCGTGCCGTCGAGGCCGCCGGGGACGTCGACACGCTGCTGCTCGACAAGACCGGTACGATCACGCTCGGCAATCGGCAGGCGACCGAGTTCCGTCCCGTCCAGGGCGTGACCGAACAGGAACTGGCTGACGCGGCGCAACTGGCCTCGCTTGCCGACGAGACGCCCGAGGGCCGCTCGATCGTTGTGCTGGCCAAGGAGAAATACGGCTTCCGCGGCCGCGACATGCAATCGCTCAACGCGACATTTGTGCCGTTCACCGCCCAGAGCCGCATGAGCGGTATCGACTTCGACGGCTCGTCCATTCGCAAGGGCGCCGTTGACGCCGTCCTCAAGCACGTCGAGCAGACCTCGGCTGCGAACGGTCCCACCCGCGCCAGCGCCGAGAGCAAACGGGAATTGGAGGCGATCGCGAACGATATCGCCAAGATCGGCGGCACGCCGCTTGCGGTCGCAAAAGATGGAAGGCTCTTGGGCGTTATCCACCTCAAAGACATCGTCAAGGGCGGCATTCGCGAGCGCTTCGCGGAGTTGCGCCGGATGGGCATCCGCACGGTGATGATTACCGGCGATAATCCGATGACCGCGGCCGCTATCGCGGCCGAGGCCGGCGTCGATGACTTCCTCGCCGAAGCCACGCCCGAGAACAAGCTGAGCCTGATCCGCGAGGAACAGGCCAAGGGCAAGCTGGTCGCCATGTGCGGCGACGGCACGAATGACGCGCCTGCGCTCGCTCAGGCCGATGTCGGCGTTGCGATGAATACCGGCACGGTCGCCGCGCGCGAGGCCGGCAATATGGTGGATCTGGATTCCGATCCGACAAAGCTCATCGAGATCGTCGGGATCGGCAAACAGCTCCTGATGACGCGCGGCGCGCTGACCACTTTCTCCATCGCCAACGACGTCGCCAAGTACTTCGCCATCGTGCCGGCGATGTTCATCGCACTCTATCCGCAATTGAGCGCGCTCAACATCATGGGCCTGTCGACGCCGCAAAGCGCCATCCTGTCGGCAATCATCTTCAACGCGCTCATCATCGTCGCGCTCATTCCGCTGTCGCTCAAAGGCGTCGCCTACAAGGCGATCGGCGCGGACGGGCTCTTGAAACGCAATCTTCTCATCTACGGGCTTGGCGGCCTGCTCGTGCCCTTCATCGGCATCAAGGTGATCGACGTCGTCATCACCACCATCGGCCTCGCCTGATCATAGGAGTTCAGCACATGACCCTTCTCTATCTCGTTCTTGGTCTGGCGGTCTTCGGGCTTTTGCTCGTCATGACCTACGCCGTCGACCGGGCCTGACCTTCCAGCGATGTCGGAGACAATTCGATGCTGACCCAATCCATTCTCTTCGTCGTCCTCATCGTTGGAGGTACGGCGCTCCTTTCTTGGCCACTCGGCCTTTACATGAAATGGGCGATGGACCCGACCGATCCAGCGTCCGGTATTGCCGGATGGAAGAACCGCGCCTTCCGGGTTGTCGGCGGCCCTCTGACCACACAAGATCAGGACTGGAAGCGCTACATGCTCGCCATGCTGGCCTTCAATGTGATCATGTTCATGGTCACGTATGGCTTCCTGGCGCTGCAACAATATCTGCCGCTCAATCCCGACGGCAAGGAAGCGCTGGAAGGCAGCCTGATCTTCAACACGGCCGCTTCGTTCACGTCGAATACGAACCTTCAGCACTATTCCGGCGAAGTGTCGCTGAGCTATCTCTCGCAGCTTGGCGGGCTCATGTGGCTCCAGTTCGTGTCGGCCGCCACAGGTATCGCGGCCCTCGTTGCGCTCGCTCGCGGCCTCGCCGGCCGCCCGCTCGGCAACTTCTTCGTTGACGTACAGCGCGCCGCCTTCCTCGTGCTGCTTCCTGTCGCCTTCGTGTTTGCGATCCTCCTGGTTCTCGGCGGCGTGCCGATGACCTTCGGCGGCAGTGCCATCGCAACCACGCTCGAAGGTGTTCAGCAAACGATCGCCCGCGGACCCGTCGCAGCGTTCGTTTCCATCAAGCAACTCGGCACCAATGGCGGCGGCTTCTTCGGCCCCAACAGCACGCACCCGCTCGAGAACCCGAGCTTCTGGACAAACATCATCGAAATGGTCGCCATCATCCTGATTCCGATGGCGTGCGTATGGATGTTTGGACGAATCATCGGTCGTATACGCCACGCCGGCGTGATCTTCGCGGTGATGCTCGCCTTCATTGCGATCAAGATCACCGGTGCTGTCTATTTCGAGAGCGCTCCCACCCAAGCCTTCGCCAGCCTGCCGATCGAGCAGAATGTCGGCAACCTAGAAGGCAAGGAACTGCGTTTCGGAGCAACCGGCGGCCCGCTCTGGTCCGTCCTGACGACATCGACTTCCAACGGCTCCGTCGGCTCCATGCATGACAGCCTCAACCCGATGACCGGCCTGATGCCGATGGTCGGCATGTGGCTCAATGCCACCTTCGGCGGCGTGGGCGTCGGTATGATCAACATGTTCCTCTACATTGTCGTCGGCGTCTTCATTGCCGGCATGATGATCGGTCGCACGCCGGAGTATCTCGGCTGGCGCATCGAGGCGCGGGAGGTGAAATTCGCGTTGTTCGCGCTGCTCGCCCATGGCCTGTTCATCCTGGGCGGCACGGCGATCTTCGCGGCGACACCGTGGGGCGCCGACACACTCAACAATGTCGGACCGCACGGCTTTTCCGAGATACTCTACGAGTTCTCGTCTGCCAGCGCCAACAATGGCTCGGGCTTCGAGGGTCTCGGTGACAACACCGTGCCCTGGAACCTCGCGACCGGCATCGTGATGCTGCTCGCGCGCTTTATCCCGATCATCCTGCCGCTCGCCATCGTCGGCTCGCTGTCTGCTAAACGCCGCAGCATGGAGTCAAGCGGCACGCTCAGCGTCGAGGGCGGCGTCTTCGCCACCATGCTCGCCGCCACCATCATCGTCGTCGGCGCGCTCACCTTCTTCCCGGCGGCAACGCTCGGCCCGATCGCCGAGCATGTCATCACCATGAACTGAACCGGAGACCGGAACCATGCAGTCTCTTCTTGCAAGCATTCGCATCGCGGTGGTGACCATGCTGGTCTGCGTCGCTGGTTATGCCACCGCCGTCTGGGCCGTGGCACAGGCCATCACGCCCGACACCGCGAATGGCTCGCTGATCGTCAGCGAGGACGGCACGATCATCGGCAGCCGTCAGGTGGCGCAAGCCTTTACGCGACCGGAATATTTCTGGCCCCGACCTTCCGCTGTCGACTATGATGGCGCGGGCGCCGGGGGCAGCAATTGGTCGCCGACGAGCACGGACGTAGCCGATCGAGGCCGCGAAATGGTGGAGCGTTACGGCGCGACGCCGGAGAACCCGTTGCCCGCCGACCTCGCCGCCGCGTCAGGCGCCGGACTCGATCCCCATATCTCCGAAGCGGGTGCCCTATATCAGGTGGCTCGTGTCGCCGAGGCGCGAGGATTGGACCAAGTGCAGGTTGAAGCTCTGATTCGCCGTGCCGCCTTCTCGCCGGGCGGCTTCCTGACCCAGGAACGCGTTGTCAACGTTCTCGAACTCAACTTGGTGCTCGACAGGTTATAAGTGTAGGCAGCGGCAGTTTTTCGACTGCCGCTGCCCTGACAGGAGTCGACGATGAGTTCTCAAGATCATGCAGACAATATAAAGCGTCCTTCTCCTGACGCCCTTCTCGAAAAGGCCGAACAGGAGACGCGTGGCCGTCTCAAGATCTTCCTGGGTGCAGCGCCGGGCGTCGGCAAAACTTACGAAATGTTGATGTCCGGACGAGCGCGGAAATCCGATGGCGACGATATCGCGATCGGCGTGGTCGAGACGCATGGACGCAAGGAAACGGAAGCACTTGTCGAGGGCTTGGAAGTCATCCCGAGAACGAAGGTCGCATACAAGGGCCAGCATCTCAAGGAAATGGACCTCGACGCGGTGCTTGAACGGCATCCGCAACTCGTTCTCGTTGACGAGCTTGCACACACCAATGCGCCAGGCAGCCGCCATCCGAAACGTTATCTTGATGTCCTTGAGATTCTTGATCGAGGCATCGACGTCTATACGACGCTCAATATCCAGCACATCGAAAGCCTCAATGATGTGGTGGCGCAGATCACCCGCATCCGGGTTCGCGAAACAGTTCCTGATACGATTATAGACCGGGCCGACGATGTCGAGATCATCGACCTGACGCCGGATGATCTGATCAGGCGCCTTCACGAGGGAAAGGTCTACCTTCCCAAGACAGCCAAACGCGCGACCGAGAATTACTTTTCGCCGGGCAACCTTACCGCGCTGCGCGAATTGGCGTTGCGACGCACGGCACAAAGGGTCGATCAGCAGTTGCTATCGCAGATGCGGGCTCGCGCAATTGAAGGACCCTGGCCTGCCGGCGAGCGTATCCTGGTATGCGTCAGCGAGGATCCGCGCTCCGCGGGTCTGATCCGCTATGCCAAGCGCCTTGCGGATCGACTGCACGCCCCATGGACAGGGCTCTATGTCGAGGATCGGCGCAATCTGCAACTGAGCGAAAATGAGCGTGATCGCGTTGCCGAAGCGCTTCGGCTGGCCCAGAACCTTGAGGGTGATGCGGTTACCATCCCCGGCGGGGACGGCCGTGTCGCCGATGACGTCATCGCTTACGCGCACGCGAACAACATCACTCACATCGTCATCGGCAAGAGCAGCCGATCGCGCTGGTTTGAAATCTTGCACGGTTCCGTCGTGCATGAGCTTGTACGTCGTGCTGGTAACATCAGCGTGCATGTTGTTGCGGGTGACAAGGAGACCGAAGTCCTTTCTCCCAGAAAATCCATCGAAACGGCCAGTCAGCGGCGGCGATTCGATTGGGCTACTTATGCCAAATCTTCAATCATTGTTGCTGCGGCGGCTGGGACCGGCATGCTGCTCTGGTCTTGGATAGGTGTTGAGCATATCGGCTTGGTGTTCCTTACGGCCGTTGTGGTCGTCGCCGTCCGATACGGGCTTTGGCCGTCGCTATATGCCAGTATCGCCTCGGCGCTCACCTACAATTTTTTCTTCACAGACCCCTATCACACCTTCCTGATTTCGCGTCCGCGCGAAATCATTTCGGTCGTTTTCTTTACGATTGTCGCGATCATCGTATCAAATGTCGCCGCCCAGGCGAGAGCGCAGACGGTCGCTGCCAGGGCAAGGGCTCATACGACGGAATCCCTTTATTCATTTAGCCGCAAGCTTGCCGGGGCCGGCGTGCTTGAGGACGTGCTATGGGCCACAGCTTACCAGATGGCGTCGATGCTGAACGTTCGCGTCGTTATCCTGCTCCCTGACAATGGCGCAGTCACAGTCAGGGCTGGCTATCCGCCCGACGATACACTGGTTGATGCCGACATAGCCGCAGCGCGCTGGGCCTGGGACCACAATCGGCCGGCCGGCCGCGGCGCCGACACGCTGCCCGGCGCCAAGCGTCTCTATCTGCCGTTGATAACCGGAAGCACACCGGTCGGCGTGGTCGGGTTAGATAATGACAGAAAAGGCCCATTGCTGACGCCGGAGCAGCAACGGCTGTTTGATGCGTTGGCCGACCAGGCGGCGGTTGCCATCGAGCGCATCCAGCTTGTTGCCGAACTCGACAGAGCCAGACTGGCGGCGGAAGCTGACAAACTGCGCTCGGCGCTGCTCACGTCGATCTCCCATGACCTCAAGACACCACTTGCGTCAATTCTTGGTGCCGCCGGCACGCTGAGGGATTATTCGAACGCATTGTCGGAGGCTGATCGTGCCGATCTGCTCGCGACGGTCGTTGACGAATCCGAACGCCTGAACCGCTTTATTGCCAATCTTCTCGATATGACCCGGATCGAGACGGGGGCGATGGAGCCCAACGCTTCGCTCCAGTATCTGGACGACATTGTCGGCTCGGCGCTCCGGCGCGCCTCCAAGATCATGTCGCGCCACCGGACGGTCACGGAGATACCGGCGAACCTACCGATGCTCAAGCTCGACCCGGTCCTCTTCGAGCAGGTGTTGTTCAATCTTTTCGACAACGCAGCCAAATACGCGCCCGAAAACACAGCGGTGCGGGTTCGGGCCTGGGAGGATGGCCGATGGGTCGCGATCCAGATCCTCGATGAAGGTCCGGGGATTCCGCCGTCCGATCTCGAGCGTGTCTTCGACAGTTTCCACCGTGTCCAGAAAATGGATCATGTGCTGGCGGGAACCGGATTGGGTCTGTCGATCTGCAAGGGGTTCATCGAAGCGATGAGTGGAACAATCACGGCTGCCAATAGGACAGATCGCAGCGGCGCCATCTTCACGATCCGTATGCCGATCCCGACCGACATACCCAAACTGGAAGAATTGTGATGACGAATTCCTGCGTAAAAATACTCGTGGTCGATGACGAGCCACCAATCCGAAAATTGCTGCGAGTGGGCCTCACCGCGGAAGGTTACGCGATCATCGAGGCGACGAATGCCAGGAATGCGATCGAGAAGGTCGAGGTCGACCCACCCGACCTCATCCTCCTCGACCTGGGTCTACCCGACATGCAAGGGCATGATCTCCTCGCGAAATGGCGCAACGATCTGCTTGAGTTGCCGATCATCATCCTGTCGAGCCGCACCGACGAAGCGGGCATTGTCAAGGCGCTAGAGCTTGGTGCCGACGACTATGTGACTAAACCGTTCGGGACCAAGGAACTGGTGGCGCGTATCCGCGTCGCCCTGCGCCACAAACTCCAGGAGCAAGGCGAACGGCCGATCTTCCAGACCGGCGAGCTGTCCGTCGATCTCGTCAAGCGGATCGTCAAGATCGCGGACACGGAGGTGAAGCTGTCGCCGAAAGAATACGATATCCTTCGGGTCCTCGTGCAGCACGCAGGCAAGGTCATCACGCACCAGCATCTGCTCAATCAGGTTTGGGGCGGATCGACGGATGTCCAGTACCTGCGCGTTTACGTCCGACAGCTTCGCCAGAAGATCGAGCGGCGTCCCGACGGACCGCAATATATCACGACGGAAACGGGAGTCGGTTACCGGCTGCGCGAAGCCGAATGAGGTCGACCAAAGAGAACGCGTGGCCCAAAGCCGCGTGCAACGGCATGGAAGTGAGTAAACCTATGAAAATCTCTGAGGTCATGAAGCCGGACGATGTGCTCATCGGCGTATCCGCCTCTTCGAAAGGCAGATTGTTGCAGCAACTCTCGGATAAGGCCGCGAGTGCGCTCGGCATCAGCGAGCACGATATTCTGGCCGCTTTGACGAGCAGAGAGGCTCTTGGCTCCACCGGAATCGGGGCCGGCATCGCGATCCCGCACGCACCCGTCGCCGGTATTGAACGGCCCTTTGGGTTCTTTGTTCGGCTCACCAAGCCGATCGAATTCGACGCAATCGACGATGAACCCGTGGACATCGTCTGCCTGATCCTGACGCCACCTGAAGGTCAGGCCAATTACCTGAAACTGCTCTCCAACGTCGCGCGGCGATTGCGATCTGCAGATGCGATCAAGAGAATCCGATCAACAAGCGAACCTGCGCATATATATTCAGTAATTACAGAGTGTAATGATTGAAAATCTTAGCAGGCACCGCAGCACGTTATGCGCCAAAGCACCAAGTTTTGGCATTTGATCAAGCTTATCTTGATGGCCATCAATATGCAGCAATAACATGAGAAGACGACGGAGCAGGAAGCAGGCCGAGCATGAAGCGACCTCGTTACTCACTGGGCGAATTCCGATGGCCGCTTTACTCCAAACGCTGGCTGTTGCCGAACATCTGAACTTCCGCCATGCTGCCAATTCTCTCGGTGTAAGCCAATCAAGCATCAGCGCCCGCGTGAAGGCGCTGGAGGAAGAACTTGGTGTCCTCCTTTTCGAACGCAATACACGCGGCGTCAGGTTGACAGCGGTCGGACGCTATTTTGTGGAGCGGATCGCAGCAGGCGTCGACCAACTCGATCATGCGGTGAAGACCGCCGGCATGGCGGCGCAAGGGGAATGTGGCCGCCTGCGTATCGGCGTCCATGCCCTGATGCCCCGGAGCTTCCTCGCGGAGTTGATCGGGCAGTACCGCGAAGACCATTCCAGCATTGAGGTCGAGATAACAGAAGGAACAGCCCGCGATGCAATCATGCAAGTGCGCGCCGACCGGTTGGACATCGCGTTCGTAGTAGGCGCACCGGAACTGCCCGACTGCCACTCCCGCCGGATATGGACCGAACCGCTCGTGGCCGCGCTGCCGGAGCGGCATCCTCTAGCCGGGCGTTCCGCTGTCGCATGGACCGATCTGGCGGGAGAGACGTTCCTTGTCCGCCACGGTGGCACAGGGCCGCAGGTTCATGACCATATCGTTCTGCGCCTTGCAGGCCACTGGCACACACCTTCGATCCTGCGATTCGAGGTGGAGCGTAGCACGCTACTGTCGATGGTCGGACAAGGCTTCGGCATCACCATCGTTGGCGCGGCTACGTCGCTGTTACCAACGTCCGGAACGGTCTTTCTACCCATCGTCGACGAGCCCGAGCCAGTGGCGTTCTCGGCCGTCTGGTCGCCATTCAATCGCAGCGCCGCCCTGCGAAATCTCCTTGCCCTTGCGGAAGAAATGAGCCGGTTAGTCCAGTTCACCTAATCTCTCCGCGACTCGGCCTGCCAAAAGTGCGCAGCGGATCGGCACAGACGACAGCACCAGCGCAACCCGTCCTATTTACCGCCGACAGTATCCGGCAGCCCTCCGGCATCGTCTTTCCTGTTGCCTCTCGCGCAAACGCCTATTCTCTGATCGGCTCCGTCCTTTTTTGCCGACTGGAGCCCGTATGCGCGGAGGCCGAATATTATGGGGTCAGATCGCCGTCGTCTTCACCATCGTTCTGGTGATGACCTGGGCGGCAACGCAATGGGTCGCATGGCGACTTGGTTTCCAGTTTCAGCTTGGCAGTCCGTGGTTCGAGCTGGTGGGCTGGCCGGTCTATTATCCTCCGGCCTTTTTCTGGTGGTGGTTCTCCTTCGATGCCTATGCGCCCGCGATCTTCGTCGAAGGTGCGATCATTGCCGCGTCGGGCGGCTTCATCGCCATCGCGGCAGCAATCCTGATGTCAATCATCCGTGCCCGCGAAGCACGGAACGTCGCGACCTACGGTTCGGCGCGATGGGCCGAGGACAGGGAAATCCGCGCCGCCGGCCTGCTTGGTTCCGATGGCGTCGTGCTCGGCCGATACGATCGGGACTATCTGCGCCACGATGGGCCGGAGCATGTGTTGTGCTTCGCGCCGACCAGAAGCGGCAAAGGCGTAGGGCTGGTCGTCCCAACCCTATTGACCTGGCCGGGCTCGGCGATCGTTCATGACATCAAGGGCGAGAACTGGACGCTAACGGCCGGCTTCCGGGCGAAGCACGGCCGCGTCCTGCTGTTCGATCCGACCAACGTGAAGTCGTCCGCCTACAATCCTTTGCTCGAAGTCCGGCAGGGCGAATGGGAAGTCCGCGACGTGCAGAACATCGCGGACATTCTGGTCGATCCCGAAGGCAGCCTCGACAAGCGCAACCATTGGGAAAAGACCAGCCATTCGCTTCTGGTCGGCGCGATCCTGCATGTCCTCTATGCCGAAAAGGACAAGACGCTGGCCGGCGTGGCAAACTTTCTTTCCGATCCGCGCCGTCCGGTCGAGGCGACCTTGCGCGCCATGATGGACACCCCCCATCTGGGCGAAGCCGGCGTTCATCCCGTCATTGCCTCATCGGCCCGCGAGTTGCTGAACAAGTCCGAGAACGAACGCTCAGGCGTGCTCTCCACCGCCATGTCCTTTCTCGGCCTCTACCGCGATCCTGTCGTTGCGCGGGTGACGGCCCGCTGCGATTGGCGGATTGCCGATCTTGTCGGAAGCAAGGAGCCGGTGACGCTCTACCTCGTCGTGCCCCCGTCCGACATCAACCGCACCAAGCCCCTGATCCGCCTGATCCTCAACCAGATCGGGCGACGATTGACCGAAGAGCTGGAGGCGTCGGGCCAGCGCCATCGCCTGCTCTTGATGCTCGACGAATTTCCGGCGCTCGGCAGGCTGGACTTCTTCGAGAGTGCTTTGGCGTTCATGGCCGGCTACGGCCTAAAGTCCTTTCTGATCGCGCAAAGCCTCAACCAGATCGAACGCGCCTATGGGCCGAACAATTCGATTCTCGACAATTGCCATGTCCGCGTCGCCTTCGCCACCAATGACGAGAGAACCGCCAAGCGCGTGTCGGACTCACTCGGCACCGCGACCGAATTGCGCGATTCCACCAACTATGCCGGGCATCGGCTCGCGCCGTGGCTCGGGCATCTGATGGTATCGCGGCAGGAGACCGCGCGGCCGTTGATGACGCCGGGCGAGATCATGCAGCTCCCGCCCGCCGACGAGATCGTCATGGTGGCGGGCACGCCGCCGATCCGCGCGAAGAAGGCACGCTATTTCGAGGACAGGCGGTTCACCGAGCGTTTGCTGCCGCCGCCCGGCCTTGATGCCCTCGACGCCGGGGCAACTCCGACCGACGAATGGTACAGCCGCACGATCGCGGCGGCGAGCAACCCGGCCATGCCGGACGGAATTGGAACCGAAGGCGATGCGGCCAATGCCGGTATCCGCCGCGAACCGGAACTACCCGAGCACGAGGAGGTCGTCCCGGCCGAACGCCCGCCCGAACAGGAGTTCGACCTGCTTGACGACGAGCCCGATGTCGATCCCGCCAAGGCCCGCGCCATGCGCCAGCGCATGCGGATCGTCGCGCGGCAGGCGTCGATGAACCCCGACGACGGAATCGAACTGTAGGACACCGCCATGAAATCCAAGACCCGCATGAACGTCTATTTCGATCCGGCTCTGCTCAAGCAGGTCGAGACGCTAGCGCTCCGCCGCAATGTCTCGAAGTCCGCCGTCATCGAGGCGGCAGTAGCCTCCTTTCTCTCCGCCGACGCTTCGGAGCGGCTGGAGGCCGCGCTGTCGCGGCGCATGGACAGGCTCGGCCGCCAGATCGACGGGCTCGACGAAGATCTCGCCATCCTGGGCGAGACCGTGTCGCTCTTCATCCGCTTCTGGCTGACCATCACGCCGCCATTGTCGGAAACCGCCCAATCTTCAGCACGCGCGAAGGGCGCGGAACGGTTTGAGGGCTTCATGCAATCGCTTGGACGCAGGCTCGCGACCGGCGACAGGTTTCTCAAGGAATTGTCGCGCGACATCGACTCGCAGCCAGACGATTCCCGTCCATCGGAGATGAGCGGCGATCCGACCTAAATATCCGAACCCATCCTATTTGCCGCCGTTCACCGCCGATGCCCGCCGACGCTTAGATAGCTGTTGAACCGACCAAAGATCAGGTTCTTTTAATCGACCCCGATGCGGGGACCGTCTGTTGCGCCCCGTGAAGAAGTGGGGCCGAGATGACTTCCATTCACCAGAAACCGGAGGCGATCCAGCGCGGCGCGCGCATGCTGCGCACCGCGCTCGGTCCCGCTATCGCCCGGTTTCTCGAAGACCCCGCCGTGGTCGAGGTGATGCTGAACCCGGATGGTCGCATCTGGGTGGATCGGCTGTCCGAAGGGCTGGCCGATACGGGAGAGCGGCTGTCGCCCGCCGATGGCGAACGCATCGTGCGTCTCGTCGCGCACCATGTCGGCGCAGAGGTGCATGCGCGCAGCCCCCGCGTCTCCGCCGAGCTGCCCGAAACCGGCGAGCGGTTCGAGGGCCTGTTGCCGCCCGTCGTCGCCGCCCCGGCCTTCGCCATCCGCAAGCCCGCCGTCGCGGTGTTCACCCTGGACGACTATGTGGCCGCCGACATCATGACCGCCGACCAGGCCGCGATGCTGCGCGAAGCCGTCGCGTCCCGCGCCAATATCCTTGTCGCCGGGGGCACCAGCACCGGCAAGACCACGCTGACCAACGCGCTGCTCGCCGAGGTGGCGAAGGGCACGGATCGCGTCGTCATCATCGAGGACACACGCGAGTTACAATGCGCCGCGCCCAACCTTGTGGCGATGCGGACCAAGGATGGCGTGGCGACACTCTCCGATCTGGTCCGCTCATCTCTACGCCTGCGCCCCGATCGCATCCCCATTGGCGAAGTGCGCGGCCCCGAAGCGCTCGACCTGCTCAAAGCCTGGGGCACTGGGCATCCCGGCGGCATCGGCACCATCCATGCCGGTTCCGGCATCGGCGCGCTGCGCCGCCTCGAACAGCTCATTCAGGAAGCCGTCGTCACCGTCCCGCGCGTCCTTATCGCCGAGACCATCAACGTCGTGGCCGTCCTCGCCGGGCGCGGTTCTTCGCGCCGGCTGGCCGAACTCGCCCGTGTCGAAGGGCTCGGGCCGGACGGCGACTACCGCATCACCCCAGCCAACTCCAACACAGGAGACCCTTCATGATCCGCACCCTTTCGCGCGGCTATCGCAACATGGCGACCGCCGCCTCCACACTTGCCATCAGCGTCATGCTCGCGCCCGCCGCCCATGCTTCCGGCTCGTCGATGCCGTGGGAAGCGCCGCTGCAATCCATTCTTCAGTCCATTGAGGGGCCGGTCGCCAAGATCATCGCCGTCATCATCATTATCGTGACCGGCCTGACGCTTGCCTTCGGCGATACGGGCGGCGGCTTCCGCAAGCTGATCCAGATCGTGTTCGGGCTCTCCATCGCCTTCGCGGCCAGTTCATTCTTCCTCAGCTTCTTCAGCTTCGGCGGCGGGGCGCTCGTTTGATGGCGGCTGTCCTCGAACAGCTCGACGCGGTGCCGGGCTTCACCGTCCCGGTCCACCGGGCGCTCACCGAACACATCCTGCTCGGCGGCGCTCCGCGCGCCATTGCCATCATGAACGGGACGCTGGCCGGGGCCGTGGGCCTCGGCCTGCGCCTCTGGCTGGTCGGCCTCGCCATCTGGGCTATCGGCCATTTCGCGGCCGTGTGGGCGGCCAAGCGCGATCCGCTCTTCGTGGAAGTCGGGCGGCGGCATCTGCGCATCCCCGGCCATTTTTCTGTCTGACGGAGCAGCGTGATGATGAACCTTGCCGAATACCGCAATCGCAACGCCAGACTGGCCGACTATCTGCCCTGGGCCGCCCTGGTCGGTCAGGGCGTGGTCCTGAACAAGGACGGCTCGTTCCAGCGCACCGCGAAGTTTCGCGGACCGGACCTCGACTCCGCCGTCGCCGCCGAGTTGGTCGCCGTCGCCGGCCGCATCAACAACGCCATGCGCCGTCTCGGTTCGGGCTGGAGCATCTTCGTCGAGGCGCAGCGCAGCGAGGCCGCGACCTATCCGGGCAGCATGTTTCCCGATGCAGCATCCGCCCTGGTCGACGCCGAGCGCAAGGCCGGTTTCGAGGAAGCCGGCACGCATTTCGTGTCGGGCTACTTCCTCACCTTCCTCTATCTCCCGCCCGCCGAGGATGCCGCCCGCGCGGAAACCTGGCTCTATGAAGGCCGCGAGCAATCTGGCGTAAACCCTCACGAGATCCTGCGCGGCTTCGTGGACCGCACCGACCGCGTGCTGGCGCTGCTCGACGGCTTCATGCCCGAATGCCGCTGGCTCGATGACGCCGGGACGCTGACCTACCTCCATTCCACCATCTCGACCAACCGGCATCGCGTGCGCGTGCCCGAAGTGCCGATGCACCTCGACGCGCTCTTGGCCGACCAGCCGCTGACCGGCGGGTTGGAGCCGCGCCTTGGCGGCGCACATCTGCGCGTCCTGACCGTCGTGGGATTCCCCACCGCAACGACGCCCGGCCTGCTCGATGAAATGAACCGGCTGCCGTTTCCCTATCGGTGGAGCACGCGCGCGATCCTGATGGACAAGACCGACGCGACCCGGCTGCTGACCCGCATCCGCCGCCAGTGGTTCGCCAAGCGCAAGTCCATCGCCGCGATTCTCAAGGAGGTGATGACCAACGAGCAATCCGCGCTCCTCGACACCGACGCCGCCAACAAGGCGCTCGATGCCGACATGGCCCTGCAGGAACTTGGGCAAGACGTGGCGGGCATGGCCTATGTCACCGCGACCGTCACGGTCTGGGATGCCGATCCACGTATCGCCGACGAAAAGCTGCGGCTGGTCGAGAAAATCATTCAGGGCCGCGACTTCACGGCCATGCCCGAAACCGTCAATGCGGTCGATGCCTGGCTCGGCTCGCTCCCCGGACACGCTTACGCCAATGTCCGCCAGCCGCCGGTCTCGACGCTCAACCTTGCCCACATGATCCCGCTTTCTGCCGTGTGGGCAGGGCCGGAACGGGACGAGCATTTCGGTGCGCCCCCCTTGCTTTATGGCAAGACCGAAGGTTCGACCCCGTTCCGGTTTTCCCTTCATGTCGGCGACGTGGGCCACACCCTCGTCGTCGGCCCCACGGGCGCTGGAAAGTCCGTGCTGCTGGCGTTGATGGCGCTCCAGTTCCGGCGCTACACGGGAAGCCAAGTCTTCGCCTTCGACTTCGGCGGCTCGATCCGCGCCGCCACGCTCGCCATGGGCGGCGACTGGCACGATCTGGGCGGGGAACTGACCGCTGCGGGCGCCTTCAGTCCCGACAGCACCATCGATCATGATCTGACCGGCGCCCTCGCACGCGACATCGCCGGCGTCTCCCTGCAACCGCTCGCCCGCATCCACGAAACCCATGAACGCGCCTGGGCGGCGGACTGGATCGTCGCCATTCTGATGCGCGAGGACGTGACGATCTCGCCCGAGGTGAAGGAACATATCTGGACCGCATTGACCTCGCTCGCCTCCGCGCCCGTCGAGGAACGCACCATCACCGGCTTGAGCGTGCTGCTCCAGTCGACCGACTTGAAGCAGGCCATCCGCCCTTACTGTGTCGGCGGCGCCCATGGCCGGCTGCTCGACGCCGAGGCCGAGCATCTGGGCAGTTCCGACGTGCAGGCGTTCGAGATCGAAGGTCTTGTCGGGACCGGCGCGGCCCCCGCCGTCCTGTCTTACCTGTTTCATCGCATCGGCGACCGGCTCGATGGCCGGCCGACCCTGCTCATCATCGACGAGGGCTGGCTGGCGCTGGACGACGAGGGGTTCGCCGGCCAGCTCAGGGAATGGCTGAAGACGCTCAGGAAGAAGAACGCCTCCGTCATCTTCGCCACGCAATCGCTCAGCGACATCGACAATTCCGCCATCGCCCCGGCGATCATCGAAAGCTGCCCGACGCGGCTGCTTCTACCGAACGAACGGGCCATCGAGCCGCAGATCACGGCGATCTATCGCCGCTTCGGCCTCAACGACCGGCAAATCGAAATCCTCGCGCGGGCGACGCCCAAGCGGGATTATTACTGCCAGTCGCGGCGCGGCAATCGCCTGTTCGACCTGGGCCTCAGCGAAGTCGGGCTGGCGCTCTGCGCCGCGTCCTCCAAGACCGATCAGGCCGCCATCGAGCGCATCCATACCGAGCATGGCCGCGACGGCTTCCTCGCCGCCTGGCTGCACGAGCGCGGCGTCGATTGGGCGGCCAACCTCATCCCCGACCTCACCAATCTCACTGAGCGGCCGGAATCAGCCGCGCCGGTCGCGCCGGATACACCCCCAAGCCCCCCAGCACAGGAGACCCTTCCATGACCCGTATTCGCATTTCCCGTCTCGCCAGCGCCTCGGCGCTGGCATTGGCGCTCGCCGTGCCCGTTGCACTCTCGCCGATGATGGCAAGCCCGGCCCATGCCCAGCTCTTCGGCTTCGGCCGCATCGTCTTCGACCCGTCCAACTATGCCGAAAACGTCCTGACGGCCGCGCGCACCCTGGAGCAGATCAACAACCAGATCACCTCGCTCCAGAACGAAGCGCAGATGCTCATCAATCAGGCCCGCAATCTGGCGAGCCTGCCGCACTCCTCGCTCCAGCAGATTCAGCAGAACGTCCAGCGCACCCAGCAGCTTCTGGCACAGGCGCAGAACATCGCCTTCGACGTGCAGAACATCGACCAGATGTTCCAGAGCCAATATGGCAACGTCTCGCTGTCGGCCACCGACCAGCAACTCGTTGCCGATGCCCGGTCCCGCTGGGAAAACACGGTGGGCGGCTTGCAGGACGCCATGCGTGTTCAGGCCGGCGTCGTCGGCAATATCGACACCAACCGCGCCGAAATGTCGGCGCTGGTCGGCCAGAGCCAGAATGCTGTGGGCGCGCTGCAAGCCACGCAGGCCGGCAATCAGCTTCTGGCGCTGCAAAGCCAACAACTCTCCGACCTGATCGCGGTGATGTCGGCGAACGGCCGGGCAGAGGCGTTGATCGAGGCTGAACGCGCCACCGCTGCCGAGCAGGGCCGCATCCAGCGCGAGCGCTTCTTGACGCCGGGTTCGGGCTACCAGTCCGGCAACGCGCAGATGTTCAACGGCAACAACTGACTGATGGAGGGGCAGCCATGGACGGCAAGATGCTGGCCCGGCTCGGGGCGGTCGTATTCGTCGCCATCGCCATCACCGCCACGGTGATCGAGATGACCCGGCAGGAGCAACCCGCGCAGGTCAGGACCGCGCCGGACCTTCAGCCTCCGGCCGATCCGTTGCGTGCGGCCCTGCGCCGGTGCCAGCAGCTTGGCGAGGCGGCCGCGAACGATCCCGGCTGCCTCGCTACCTGGGCCGAGTCCCGCGACCGCTTCCTTGGTCGTTCGCCCGCGTCAGCCGCCCCGCAGCAGAACGAGGGACAGTGATCCATGGGCGGCACAGGCGTCATAGACTCGTTCCTGGGGGTCTTCACCAGCTACATAGATTCCGGCTTCGGCCTGCTCGGCGGCGAGGTCGCGTTCATCGCCACGACGCTGATCGTCATCGACGTGACGCTCGCCGCGCTGTTCTGGGCCTGGGGCGCCGATGACGACATCATCGCCCGGCTGGTCAAGAAGACGCTGTTCGTCGGCGTCTTCGCCTACATTATCGGCAACTGGAACAGCCTCGCGCAGATCGTCTTCGACAGCTTCGCGGGGCTGGGTCTCATGGCCTCCGGCACGGGCTTTTCCGCCGCCGATCTGATGCGGCCCGGTCGCGTCGCGCAGACCGGCCTCGACGCAGGCCGCCCGCTGCTCGACTCCATCTCCGACCTGATGGGTTACTGGTCCTTCTTCGAGAACTTCATCCAGATCGCCTGCCTGCTGTTTGCCTGGACGCTGGTCATCCTCGCCTTCTTCATCCTCGCGATCCAGCTCTTTGTGACGCTGATCGAGTTCAAATTGACCACCTTGGCGGGGTTCGTGCTGATCCCCTTCGGCCTGTTCGGCAAGACCGCCTTCATGGCCGAGCGCGTGCTCGGCAATGTCGTTTCGTCCGGCATCAAGGTGCTGGTGCTGGCCGTCATTATCGGCATCGGCTCGACGCTTTTCGGCCAGTTCACCGCAGGGTTCGGCGGTGCCACCCCCACCATCGACGACGCAATGGCCATCGTGCTGGCGGCACTGTCGTTGCTCGGATTGGGGATATTTGGCCCCGGCATTGCGTCTGGCCTTGTCTCAGGCGGCCCGCAACTCGGCGCCGGCGCGGCCGTGGGCACTGGCCTTGCCGCCGGCGGCATGGTGCTCGCCGGCGGTGCCGCGACTGGAATGGCAGCAAAGGGCGGCGCTGCCGCCTTGTCCGGCGGGGCCGGGGCCGTTCGCGGCGGTGCCACCGCCGCAGGCGCCGCCTCGGCCGCCTATAGCGTCGGCTCGCTCGGCCAGACCGGCGCGGCAGGCGTCGCCTCCGGCATGGGCGGGGTTGCCCGCGCCGCAGGCTCGGCCGCCATCTCGCCCCTCAAGCGTGCGGCCGCGCGCGCCACCGAAAGCGTCAAGTCCAGCTTCTCCGATGGCGCACGGGCAGGCTTTGCCGCTGGCGGGGGCTCCTCGAGCATGGGCACGGTCGGCGGCGCAGGCGCTGCCCCGGCCGCCACATCGTCTTCCCCAACCGGCAATCCGCCGGCCTGGGCGCAGCGCATGCGCCGCTCTCAGGCGGCGAGCCACGGCACCACAATGGCCGCCCATGCAGTGCGCTCCGGCGACAGCCACGGCAGCGGCTCCTCCATCAACCTTTCAGAAAGCGACCGCTCATGAATATCTTCAAACGACCCGCCACCCATTACGGCAAGACCCCGCAGCCCGAGACGCCCTATCAGAAGGCCGCGCAAGCATGGGACGAGCGCATCGGCTCATCTCGCGTGCAGGCGAAGAACTGGCGGCTGATGGCCTTCGGTTCCCTGATGCTGTCGGCGGGCTTCGCTACGGCGCTCGTCTGGCAATCGGCGCGTGGGACCGTGGTGCCCTGGGTGGTGCAGGTCGACAATCTCGGCCAGGCCCAGACCGTCGCACCCGCCACGGCCGACTATCGCCCGACCGATCCGCAGGTCGCATGGCATCTCGGCCGGTTCATCGAGCAGGTTCGCTCAATCCCGGCCGATGCGATCATCGTCCGCCAGAACTGGCTGCGCGCCTATGAATGGACGACGGATCGCGGCGCGGCAGCCTTGAACGATCATGCGCGTGCCAACGATCCCTTCACCCGCGTCGGCCGGCAGCAGGTCGCGGTGGAGGTGTCGAGCGTCATCCGGGCATCGCCGGATTCCTTCCGTGTGGCCTGGACCGAACGCCACTACGAAAACGGCCAGCTCTCCACCACCGAACGATGGACGGCGATCCTGACGATCGTGATTCAGACCCCGCGCGACGCCGCACGCCTGCGCGCCAATCCGCTCGGCATCTACGTCAATGCGATTTCCTGGTCGCGGGAGATGAGCCAATGACCACGAGCATCCGCACATCCGCAATCCCGGCTCTCCGCAAACCCGCACTGACGGCTTTGCTGCTTTCCGCCACCATGCTCGCCGGCTGCGCGACCAACAGGACGCCGCAGTTCAGCTACGATGCCGACGTGCCGCCGCTGCCCGTGGTGCAGCCCGCCGCCACCGATGATCGAACCCGGCCCCTGCATACGCCTCCGGCCTGGACCGTGGCGCGGGGCGGAGTGGCCGCCGGCACAGCGACCGGCCGCGTCGAGAACGCCAATGCCGCCGCCCGTGTCGAGCCGCGCCGCGAGGGCTATTACAACGCCATCCAGATCTACCCGTGGTCGGAAGGGGCGCTGTTCCAGGTCTATGCCGCGCCTGGACAGATCACGACCATCGCGCTTGAGCCCGGTGAATCGCTGACCGGCGCGGGACCGATCGCGGCCGGCGACACCGCCCGCTGGATCATCGGCGACACCGAGAGCGGATCGGGCGCAAACCGCCGCGTTCATATCCTCGTCAAACCCACGCGAGAGGATATTTCCACCAACCTCGTCGTCACCACGGATCGCCGCGTCTATCTGATCGAATTGCGCGCCCGCGAAGCGCTCTATATGCCCGCCGTCGCCTGGGCCTATCCCGCGCCACCGGCAGGCCAGCGCCAGACCGTTCCGGCCGCGCCGATCATCCCGGCCGAGGCCGGGCGCAACTATCGCTACGGCTTGTCTGGAGACAGCCCGCCGTGGCGGCCGATCTCGGTCTTCGACGATGGCCGCCGGGTCTATGTCGTCTTCCCGCGTGGCATCGTGCAGGGCGAGATGCCACCGATCTTCGTTCTCGGCTCGGATGGCGAGCCACAAATCGTCAACAGCCGCATCCATCAGAACATTCTGATCGTGGACCGCCTGTTCGGCGCGGCCGAGCTGCGCCTTGGCAGCGGCAACCGCCAGCAGACGGTCAGGATCGTCCGCATCAGCCCGACGCAGGCCGCCGCCTCGCAACCCGCAGCGACCGGAGACTCCCCGTCATGACCGACACCAACGCCACGATGGACACCGCCGCGCCGATGCGGCTGCGCGCCGAGCCGCCCCGCGTCACCCGCCTGTCCCGCAAGATGCTGGCAGGCGTTGGCGCTGTCGCGCTTCTCGGCATCGGCGGCGCGCTGATCTACGCGCTCCAGACACGCGATGCCGGGCCGGGAGGCGGAGAACTCTATTCGACCGAGAACCGGCCCACGGCGGACGGGTTGTCCGGCCTGCCGAGCGACTATACCGGCCCCGTCCTGGGGCCGGCGCTGCCGGGCGACCTTGGCCGTCCGATCCTCGACGCGCAGAACCGGGGCCAGCCCGTCGCGCCGCCCGCGATCGCGACGCCCGCCGTCGATCCCGAGGAAGAACGCCGCCGCGCCGAGGAAGAAGCCGCGCGCCTGAGCAACGTGTTCTTCCAGACAGGTCCGCGCGCAGGAGCAAGCCCCGGCACGACCATGCCTGGCCTTGCCGGTCTCGACCTTGGCGGACAGACCGGGACGCAGGACCGGCACACGGCCTTCCTCAACGGGCCGGTCGATCGCCAGATCGTCGCCCCGGATCGCGTCTCGCCGCCGGCATCGCCCTGGATTCTTCAGGCCGGGGCCGTGATCCCGGCGGCGCTCATCACAGGCATCCGCTCCGATCTGCCCGGCCAGATCACCGCGCAGGTCACGGAGAACGTCTATGACAGTCCGACCGGCAGTCTGCTCCTGATCCCCCAAGGCACGCGCATCATCGGCCAATACGATGACGGTGTAACCTTCGGCCAGCGCAGGGTGTTGTTGGTGTGGAACCGCCTGATCCTGCCGGGCGGCCGCTCCATCGTGCTGGAGCGACTGCCGGGCGCGGACTCCAGCGGCTATGCCGGGCTTGAGGATGGCGTCGATTACCATTGGTGGGATCTGATGAGGGCCGCCGGCCTCTCGACCTTGCTCGCAGTCGGCACCGAACTGGCCACCAGCGACGAGGACCGGCTGATCGCGGCCATCCGCGACGGGGCGCAGGACACCATCAACCAGGCGGGCCAGCAGATCGTCCAGCGCCAGTTGCAGGTCGCGCCCACGCTGACCATCCGGCCGGGCTTTCCGGTCAGGATTATCGTCACCCGCGACCTTGTATTCGAGCCAGCCGGAGGTTGACCATGACCAAACTGAAACTCGGCCCCATCGTGGAGGACAAACCCGTAAAGATCGCCCTGGAGCTGCCGGGACCGCTCCACCGCGACCTTGTCGCCTATGCCGAGGTGCTGGCCCGCGAGAGCGGGCAGCCCGTCGCCGATCCCGTCAAGCTCATCGTCCCAATGCTGGAGCGGTTCATCGCCACGGATCGCGGGTTCGCCAAGGCGCGGCGGCTCTCGGACTGAATAGCGCCTTCCCTACGTCGACGCATCGGGGGTGCCGCGATCACATGATCGCAACAACGGCACGCTACAGCCCGCCAATCCCCCGCCATGGTTCGCCGTAACCCGCTGTCGCCGCCGACAGCCGAACGTAACGGTGAACCAGAGAGCCATGTCCGATTCCCACGCACCTCGACGTAGAAACCGCTCCCGGCGTCCGGCCCCCAAAGCGCTGCCGGACGACCTTTACGGTTACCTCAACACCGCCAATGACGATCAGCCGGACGAACCTGCGCCGGAGCGCAAGTCGCCGCCCGTGGACGACCTCACGACCTGGCGCGTGATCGACGACTGGCCGGCGAAAGTGCCGATCACCGAGGCCGAGATCGAGGTGTTCGAGCACTATTTCGCGGATGTCTTCGACAGGCTGTTCGGCCCGCCTGACGACCCGGAAACGGGCTTGATTTCGTCATCATCATCTGATAACAATAAGCTATGAGCGAGGGTCGCGATTCGACCCTCGACACGCTTCTTGATCTCGACGGGCAGGTGCTCGTCGTCGATCCCGAAGGCGGTCATTGGGTGAAGTTCGTCGTCACGCGCGTTCCGGTGTCGCCGGAAAAACCGCACGGCCTCGACTACTCGCTCACGCTTCACGGGCCTTCGGGCGAACGGCTGGTCGGCTTCGACAACGCCCATCCGGTCGGACGAGGGAAACGCGGCGAGCCTTTGGACCATCGCCACCGGCTCCAGACCGTGAAGCCATACGACTATCAGGATGCGGCCACGCTGCTGGCCGACTTCTGGCAGGCGGTGGATGCGGTGTTGAAGGAGCGAGGCGTGATATGACGACTTTGAAAGTCGGGATTGCCGACTACGAGGAAATGAAGGCCCGCACGATGCGGATCGCCAAGGGCGAGGAAAAGCCCGCACCCGGCGATCCCAAGGTCTGGTTCCCGACGACAGAATCGTTCGCCAGAGTTTTGTCAGCCGGCAATCGCGAACTACTGCGCGTCATAGACGAGCAAGCGCCGGGTTCGCTGGAAGAGCTTGCGGAGATCACCGGCCGGGCCAAGTCCAACCTGTCGCGCACGCTCAAGACCATGGCCGGATACGGCCTTGTCCGCATGGAGAAGGGCCAGGGGCTCAAGCTCATGCCAAAGGTGGTCCATGACCGGGTGGAACTGGCCTTGCCGCTGACCGAGCGCCGCAAGGCGACGGGAGGCCGGCGATGAACACGCACAGCCCCCATGTCGCCGTCCGCGCCGCGCTCTACCTGCGCGTCTCCACGACGCGGCAGGCCGAGCACGATGTCTCCATCCCCGACCAGAAGCGGCAGGGCGAAGCCTGGTGCGCCTCGCGCGGCTTTCAGCTTGTCGAGACTTTCGTAGAAGCCGGCGCTTCGGCCACCAACGACCGCCGCCCTGAGTTCCAGCGCATGATCGAGGCGGGCACGTCCAAGCCCGCGCCGTTCGATGTTGTCGTGGTTCACAGCTTCTCGCGATTCTTCCGCGACCACTTCGAGCTGGAGTTCTACGTCAGGAAGCTCGCCAAGAACGGCGTCAAGCTCGTCTCCATCACGCAGGAGATGGGCGACGATCCGATGCACGTCATGATGCGCCAGATCATGGCGCTGTTCGACGAGTATCAGTCCAAGGAGAACGCCAAGCATGTCCTGCGTGCCTTGAAAGAGAATGCCCGGCAAGGCTTCTGGAATGGCTCGCTGCCGCCGATCGGCTACCGCGTGGTCGATGCCGAGCAGCGCGGATCGAAGATGAAGAAGAAGCTGGAGATCGATCCGCTCCACGCCGACACGGTTCGGCTGATCTTCCGCCTTGCGCTGGAGGGCGACGGCACGTCCGGCCCCATGGGCGTGAAGGCCATCGTTACCCATCTCAACAGGAACCGCATTTTCACCCGAAACGGTGGGCGCTGGGGCATCGGCCAGCTTCACCGCATCCTGACCCGGCGCACCTATATGGGCGAGCACCAGTTCAACAGGCGCTCCAAGGCCAACGAGGTGAAGCCGGAGGAAGAGGTCGTGACGGTGCCCGTTCCCCCACTGATCGACCGGGAGACCTTCGAGGCCATCCAGAAGCACTTGCGGGCGCGCAATCCGAAGGTGACGCCGCCGCGCGTGGTCAGCGGCCCAACCTTGCTCACTGGCATCTGCTATTGCGGCAATTGCGGCGGCGCCATGACCTTGCGCACCGGCAAGAACGGCCGCTACCGCTATTATGCCTGCTCGATCAAGGCGCGGCAGGGCGAGACCGGCTGCAAGGGGCGCGCGATCCCCATGGACAAGCTGGACGGCATCGTCGTCAGCCATATCGAGGACCGCCTGCTCGATCCCGAGAGGCTGGAAGAGCTGCTCGCCTCCGTCGTGGACCGCCGGCAGGAGGGCGTCGAGCGTCGCCGCCACCACATCGCGGAGTTGAACCACCGCGCGGCCGAGGCCGACAACCGCCTCAAGCGTCTCTACGACGCTATCGAGGCGGGCTCGCTCGATCCGGCCGAATCCGCCCTTGGCGAGCGGATCGCAGGGCTGACGGCGATTCGCGATCAAGCGCACGCCGACGCGGCTCGCATCCAGGCCATGCTGGAAAGCTCGTCCCATCGGGCGATCACGCCAGAGGCGGTGAGGGAATTCGCGGGCGAGGCCCGAAGCCGGATCAGGCTCGGAAAGGGCGGCTATCGGCGGGATCACCTGCGCGCGCTCGCCCAGCGCGTCGAGGTCGCGGACCATGAAATCCGCATCATGGGCAACAGAACCAACCTGTTGAGAACGCTTGTGGCCGCTAAAGGAGGGACATCGGCGGGAATCGGCGTTCCCACTTTTGTACCGAAGTGGCGGAGCGGGTGGGATTCGAACCCACGATAGGGGGTTGCCCTATACACACTTTCCAGGCGTGCGCCTTCGACCACTCGGCCACCGCTCCGCATGCCCGGCATCGGACAAGCGACTGGCCCTAGAGCGGTCTCGATGCTGGCGCAAGAGCGGGGATCGTGGCACAAGATCGGCCATGAAAAAGCTCGCTATCCTCGCTCTCGCCCTTCCCGCGCTTGCCGGTGCGCAGACCTCGCCTGAAGCCCCGGCCGCTCTATCACCCTACGAGATTATCGAGGCGACGACGGCTGCCGACTGGCGGCCGATAGCGCCGGAGAATCTGCTGGTGATGACAGTGGGCGGCGGCGCGCAGGTTTTTATCGAACTCGCCCCCGATTTCGCGCCCGTCCACGTCGAGAATATCCGGCGGCTGGCACGCGCCCACTGGTTCGATGGTATCGCTGTGGTCCGCGTGCAGGACAATTATGTCGTCCAATGGGGCGATCCGACCGAGGAGAAGGCGCTGCCGGAGGAGATCGAGACAGCGCCGCCGCCGGAATACGAAGGCGATGCCAAGGAAGACTGGGCGTTCGCGCCTGTCACCTCGGGTGGCTATGCGTTCAACAGCGGTTATGTGAACGGCTGGCCCGTTGGAAGAGGTACGCGGATCGGCGAGGATCCTGCGCCGCCAATGAATACCGCCGGATCGCTTGCCTGGCTCGTTCATTGTTACGGCATGGTCGGCGTCGGGCGGGGGGATAATCCCGATACCGGAACGGGGGCCGAGCTTTACACGGTGATCGGCCATGCACCGCGCCATCTCGACCGCAATATCGCGCTGGCAGGCCGGATCGTCGAAGGGATCGAGAATCTGTCGAGCCTGCCGCGTGGCACGGGGCCGCTGGGTTTCTACGAGACGGAGGAGGAGCGCACGCCTATCGCCAGCGTGCGCCTTGCCAGCGAACTGCCCGAGGCCGAACGCCCGCGCTTCGAGGTGATGCGCACCGACACCGAAACTTTCCGTCGCTATGTGAATGCCCGCGCCAACCGCTCGGGCTGGTTCATCCGTCCGGCGGGGGCGGTCGACGTCTGCAACGTCAACCTGCCGATCCGCCGCGCGCAATAGCCATGTCCCGCAGCGATTAAGGATCTTTCCAAGGCTCGCGGGCCCAATTTAACCATCTATTATTGTTACTTTTCCCTGAATTCCGCCTAGCCACGGGCCTTGCGATATTCGGGAAACGAACGACCCATGGCGAGCGCCGGAGACACTTTGCCCCGCTGGATGCAGGGGAGCTGGACAGATGCCGCGCCGTTGCGCGCGGAGCCGTCTCGTGATTCCGCACTGCTGTGGCTCGACGAGCCCGAAGAGACGCCGTCCGCGCGCTCCCGCCCCGCCTTGTCCGTCCTCGCCGCGATCTTTCTCGCCATTGCTGGGCTGATGACGCTTACCGCCGCGAGCCTGGCCGTTCCGGGCGACGGGCTCACCGTGCCGCTGCCCGAAGCGCTGCCCTGGGACGCGCCCGATACCGATGACGCGGACGCCCTGCCTGTCACCCTGACGCCCGAAGAGACGGCGGTGATTCGCGCGGCGATCGAGAGCGATCTTGCCAGCGCCCATGGTTATGAAGGGCCGCGGCCGCAGGGGATCGCGCTGCGCTTCGCCGGTGATGCCGACCGCGAACGCGCGTTGCTCTGTATGACGCAGGCGATCTATTACGAGGCCGGGATCGAGTCTGAGGCCGGCCAGCGCGCTGTGGCGCAGGTCGTGATCAACCGCATCCGCCATCCCGCCTATCCCAACAGTGTTTGCGGCGTCGTATATCAGGGGGCGATGCGCGCCGGCGGCGGTTGCCAGTTCACCTTCACCTGCGACGGCGCGCTGGCGCGGCATCCGGTCGCGGCGGTTTGGGAACGCGCGCGGCGCTATGCGCGCGAGGCGATCGACGGGCGGCCGTTCGGCGAGGTCGGCTATGCGACCCATTATCACACGCTCGAAGTCTGGCCCTATTGGGGACGGCGGCTGACGATGACCAACATGATCGGCCGCCATCTCTTCCACCGGCTGCGCGGAAATGACGGCGGGCCGAGTGCGTTCACCGTGCGATATGCGGGACACGAACCGGCACCGCGCCCCTGGCAGCCGCGCGAGACCGAAACCGCGACCGCCGATATCGTCTCCGCGATGAGCGAGGCGGAGGCCGACAACCGCTTGCCGCTTGCGCCTGCGATTCGCGAGCCAGCTTCGGCGTCGCGCGCGTCAGCCGAGCCCAATGACCTCCCGCGAAGCCGGTCGATCGAAGGGTCGCTGCCGGAATCGCAGGTCCGTCCGGAATTTCAGGAAAGCGGCCGCTGGATCGGAAGCTAGAAGCCGGAAACCGGGATACGCGGCTAGCGCAGCCGCAATTCATCGCCCGAAATCTCTACTGTTCCGACTCGTTCCAGGAAGCTCTGGCCGAGCAGCGAGACCGGCAGATCCGCTTCGGCAACAAGCGCGGGGACGTCCCGGCTATCGACGGGGCCGAGCGCCAGCCGGTCGATGGTGACCGGTTTCAGCGCGATTTCTCCGCCGGCGGTTTGCGCGATGGCCGTGAATTCGCCCGGCCGCGCCTGAATACCGGCCCGTTGCGCATCGGCGCGCGTCAACACGACTTGGCTCGCCCCGGTATCGATCAGCATCCGGCTCGTCGCCCCGTTGATCCGGACATCGGCGTAGAAATGGCCGTCCGGAGCGCGCCGGGCGGTAAACTGGGCATAGCCGTTGCCCGTCCGTTCCTCGGGGTCGTCGGACGCCGCTATGGTGGTGGTTGTGTCTGGGGCGGGAGCGACCGAGTCCTCACCGCCGCTGCTAAGCAACGCGATGGCGATCAGCGATACGCCGACGATGAGGATCATTCGGTCCATGGCGTGCCTATAGCGCGCCGGGGTTAACAGCCCTTTTTATCGGAAAGGGCGCGAATTCAGGCAGCGAGCGGCGCGAAAGCGTCCGTTTTGCCGCGCGTGCGAAACACCCCGGTGCCGAGCGTCAGCCCGGATTCCAGCGGGATGGCGGTAGCGCAAGAGGCGCATTCCGCCGTCATGCGGCCAACGAACCAGTGCGTGCGGCCACAGCCGGGGCAATGGTTGGTTTCGTTCGCCCGATAGACGATGCGATACCCCATCTGGCCGGCATTATAGGCTTTAGGGTTGTGAAACATCGAAATACTCCTTCTCGTTCCGTCGTTGGAACGTGCCCGAGTATCGATGAATGGAGATGAATTGGCTGTGACCGGCGTCACCGGTTTATGTTCATCTTCACTTTTTTGCCGCGAGATAGCTTCACCGCAGGATCATTGGGGATCGTTGCGCGAGGGGTTCTGGCGCACCCGCTGCGTCTGCCGGGTCGTCGGCGAATTCTCGCGATCGCGGTTCGTTCGGGCAGGCGGCGGCGGGGGAGGCGGCGGCGCTGCCGCAGCGGCAGGTGCCGGAGGGGAGGCCTGTCGGCCCGTATTGGCATTGGTTCCGGACGGGCCCGGGCCGTCGCCGCGGAAGCCGCGCATCTGCCCACGCACGCCGCGCGGATTGTCATCGGGCGCTACGGCGCGGCGTTCGCCGTCCCGCCCGCGGTCACCGCGGCGGCCGTCCCGGCGCTGGTCGCGATTGGCGGTAGTGCCGTCGCCCCTGTGCCCGTCACCACGGCGCCCGTCACCCTGGCGTCCGTCTCCGCGCCGACCATCGCCGTCGCGCCGCGCATGGCGCCGACCTTCCCAATGGCGGCGGTGATTGTCCGACCAGCGATGGCGGTGGCCCTGACGATCGAAAATATAGACCGAATAACCGGGATAGTAGAAGCCGTCATACCAGCCATAGGGGCCGTAATTATTGTACCAGCTGCCGCCATAGCCATAGCCGTTACGGGCGACATAGGTCGCGTCTTCGCATTCGGGATAGAGATAGCCGTCCTTGTCGTAGCACTCGTCCGGATAGGCGCTGTCGGCGTAATATCCGCTATTATAGCCTGTGCCGTAGCCATCATAGATGGTGCAGCCCGACAGGCCCGCCGCGGTGGCGAGCAGTGCGGCGATTCTGGCGGTGCTTCCGATAGCCATGAACATTCTCCAACCAGCGCATCATGCGCGTAACCTTTCGGAGATATCCTAGTTTTTCGGGTTGAACCGGGTCTGAACCGTGCCGGATCGTTCCGGCAGCGGGCTTGGGGGGCGCTACTGGCCGCGCGAAGCGCTGCGCAGGAATGCGTCCATACGCTGTCGGCCCTGGTCTGTCAGCACGACGAGCTGACGGTCTTCGTTCTGATCGACGAGCTCGACAAGGCCGGCTGCGCAAAGCCGGCCGACGACTTCCCGGCAATCGTCGGCAGCGATCCGCGCGCCTGCAGCGAGGGTGGCGATAGTCATGTCCTCGCCTGACAGCTCCTTCGCGTAAAGCGTCAGGAACGCGTCCCAAATCGGATTCCGGAACATGCTGCTGTCGATATAGATGTCACGAAGCTTGTTGACTGTCTGCAGATAGGTGATCACGTCGCGGGCATCCGCCAGACGCGCACGTTCGGACCGGTTGAATAATACCGGGTCCTGTTCGACTTGTGTCTGATAGGCATGATTGTCCACGTGCCAACCTTTCCGCGGTGTTCCGCGATGGGCGCGCCCGAACGTATAGTTCGAGCACTATACGTTCAAACGCGCCAGCGTTCGCTCAAGTTCCAAATTTTCGAAATCGTGTCGAAAACGGGCCCGACCAGCGTCTGGCCGGGCCCTGCGACCCGAATAACAACTTTATTACGCGATTCGGACACATTGTGCATGTCCCGTAGGCACGTGACGGCGTCTCGGACTCGGGGAACTTACCGGTTTTCGGCTGTTTTCCCGCTCTAGAGTCTGTCCGACATTGACTGAATCGATTAGGGATTCCCAACTGCGTTGATTTGTGATTCAAGCTGCTGGCTGGTGAAGGAGGCCAGCAGCTATGGCCAAGCCTTATTCTGATGATTTGCGG